>JGI10211J34971_10000736_pt1 | contig 27238 bp, 34 predicted proteins | sample Etolagsediment_FD_34971 | JGI IMG/M metagenome (IMG submission 34971)
GCTGCATGTTTTTATCAAATTGAGAATCGAGGTTATCTACAGCTTGTCCCGCTTTACTAAAAGAGGCGCTCACTAATCGAGCATTCTGTTCCGCAGAAAAACCAAACGTTTCAGCAGCACTAGAATATGCTTCGATGCCTTCAACAATACGACCAAACATAGCTGCTTTAGCCTGGTCTGGTGCTTTCTGCAAACTCTCCATCAACGTATTTCCAGCATCGCTCATGTGTTTTAGAGGGTTTGCCATAAGTTCACTTATTTTAACCGCCGCCTCTCCAGACAACTTACTAGCGTCTCCGACAGGAGCCACCATTTCTCCCACCTTGGCGAAAGCCTCAACATTCTCATTCATCTTTTCGACATTCTTACGCGCCATGTCTCCCAAAACATGCTCAGTAGCTACAGCATCAATGCTTCTACCTTCCTTCTTAGCCTTATGAACCACAACCCCGTATTTCTTGGCTTCCTGAATAGCTCTTTCAAACTCCTTTCGAGATTCTACAGTTGATTTTGCGACACCAGAAACATTCTTAACATAGTCTCCCCACCTGCTCTCAACATACACCACGGCCTTTGTCAACTTGTCCTGATTAACCTTCATGTCACCATGACGTTTTATCATCCCTTCCATCGTATTTAGGTAGTCAGCAGAACCGCTGCCAATATGGCTCATTGCTTCAGCGAGGGCTTTGGACTCGTCGCCTGTTGACTTCATAACCGTCACATAAGCATCAATAGCCTCAGACCTCATTTTTCCACCAACCTCATTCATCTTATCTTTGCCCAAGCTAGACAGTTTTACCCGGTTTTTTCCTTCCCCATAACCACCCGAACGAGCGAGCAAGTTCCATATTTCCTGTTGTGAAGTTTCGAGCTTCTCCGCATTAGCTTTCTGTTGAGCCAATAGCCTCTCCGGTGGAGCCATGAATTCAGGATCAATACCTTTGTATAAATCCCCTGCACTCTTAGAAAACTGAGCACGAACATTCCGCATCCCTTCCTCAAGCGTTGCACTAACTCTGGACGCCAGATCGACACGATCAACTTTCTTACCAGCTTCATCGACACCCGTTTGAAGTGCAGTAATATCCTTCATAAGCCGTTCTGTATCAAGACCAGAAGTCTCACCAACGTCATCTAAAACACCACGAAGACCTTTAACCTGTTTCTCAAATCGTTCCATACCCAAACCACGCAAAGCATTTTCCGACCGCTCTGCCGCCTTAACTGATTCTTCCTCAAAGAACTTGATAGACTTGCGGATAGCAATAAAGGCCCCTTTCGCCTTTTCGAGGTCCTCTTTAATAACCTTTCCAGTGTCCAGAGCTAAGTCTTCCGATGTTCCAGCTCCGTACGTGGTTGCAAACTCCATTTTAGTCTGTGCTACTCCAGCGGTAACACCGGCTCTAACAACCCCTGGTAACTTGTCTGTCAAATCTTTCAAATTCTGCTGTATGTCTTCATACAAATTCTTCCTTGCTTCAATCTCTCTTGCACGAATGTCCTTGAGCAACTTCAATCTACCACGTGCATCCACCCTACTCATGTCAATCGTCTTTCTAGCCGACGCAATGCCCTGTAACTTTATCTGATACTCTCGTTTTGAGGCCGACACTAAGTCTGAAAACGCAGATGCTACCTCACCAGCATTAGCACCAAACATAGTAGCCACATCTATACGCTGACTAGCAAATGCTTTCTCGAACTGAGACTGAAGCAACTTCGGACTCTGAAAAGACGCCTCTAATATCTTGATCACCCTAGACTGCGTTTTGGCAACCTGAAACGTTCTCGCCATTTCTTCTTCACTGGCCGCAGCCATAGCACTCGTGCTTTTCGTCAACTCCTTTCGATAGTTCCTCTGCTCTTTCTTCGCTCCGAATACAAAATCCTTGACCCCCTTGCCGAAAATCTGTCCATAAGTTGCATCACCCTTCGCCACATCCTCGTAATAGCTCTCTCCTGGAGAGAGAGCACCCATCGCCGCGCCACCAATTCCACCAATCGCCATTCCCCAAGGTCCGAACATCGAACCGGCCATCATTCCCATAGAGGCTTTTTCAAGCATCCCGCCAGCTTTTTCCAGTGCCTTAGCACCACGAGAGCTATCGTCTCGCATACCTCTTGACAATGCACTCATTCCCATGCCAGCCAAGCCAACCCCAACACTCATACCAACACCCTTCAACTTGCTGAACTTTGCTGTCTTAGCATTGTCCGCAGCAGCTTTACCCAGTTGACCAGATGCCTTCGACATCTTCCCCGACGCGTCTTTCAATTTCTCCGAAGGCCCCGCGAACTTGTCAAAGAATTCCTTGTTGCTTCCCGTCATAGCACCACTGGAAGTGCTCGCGAAGATCGCGTTCGTAGTCTCACGCTGCGCGATCTGTAATTCACGCTGCTTCATACGCAACTTGTCCATTTCCTGCGGAAAGCGAATGCTTGCGTACTTATCAAATGTCTGAGACAACGCCTTGTCAGCCGCACCAGCAGCGGCAACTCCTGCGCCCATTACTCCGATCATCTTGTTGACACCTTGAGCAACACCAACAATCGCGGGTGTCATAACCGGAAGACCAGCTACCAATGTATCCTGAATCTCCTGTAAGGTTGCATTGGCTCGTTGTTGTTCATTGAGTGTTTCTACCGCCCTCTCAGAGCCATCCCGCGCTCCAGGTGAAACCAATGCTTCAATCGCGGGTAGCGCCGCTTCCAGACGGCCCGCACGCGCCAGGCCAGACAACGCTTCCTCGAAATCTGCCGTATCCGCGCCCACCGCAATATCTTGCGCGAACGTCGGCATTTCCTTCATTAACTCAACGACCTCTTTCAACTGCTCACGAACGTCACCTCCGAACGTTTCCCGAAGCGCCTCGCCGTACATCCGCACCTGATCTACATTGAGACCGTACGACGAAGCATCGACCAACGTATCCATGAACTCCGCGGTCTGTTCACGGGTCAGATACAAGCTCTCCCGCAAACTCTCAACAGCATGACTGGCATTCTTAGACTGATCTCCAGCCAAGAGCAAAGACTGTCCCACGTTAGCCACGGTCACATCATACCCTGCTAACGTACTCATTTGATCGACGAGCGCACTGCCCATCGACTCAATGCCCTGTGTCAACTGGTGAACTCCAAAACCAAGAGCAACCCAGTCCACCACGCCGAGTTTGTTCTGCCAATGAGCCGCCGCGTCACCGGCACTCATGAAGTTATCCGCAAGGAAACTAAAAGCACCCGCTGTTTTTTCCGCCTCGTCTCCAGCCGCTTCAACCTCTTCCTTTGCCCCATCTACTTTCACCTCTACCTCACTCGCACCTTCCGCCACTTCCTCTTCGGCCTCAGCCATTGACGACATAGAACTAGCAGCCGCAGCAGCGGCCATGTCTAAACCACCAACCCCTGACGCAGTACTGTCTAATCGCGTAACGACTGTCTCCAACGAAGCCGCAATACGATCCAACTTATCGCCGAAGTCGCCCATCGAAGACGCCGCCTGCGTAGTAGCAGACGCCGCCCCACCAATCGCCGACGACGTTCGGGTCGAGACACCACCGACACCCCTAATCTTCCCCGTCAACTTGTCCAACTCACCCGACAACTTGGCATACCGCTCTGTAGCTGTCCCACCGGAATCCTCAAGACCGCGCATGGTCGAACGGATCCGACGCAAGTCTTTCTCGCGACGCCCAATCTTGTCCAGGTGCGCGTTGAAGTCCTTTAACGTAAGTGTGCCGGTCGCGCGCAGAGACTCGAAAACCTCACGTTGTTCATTGAGCTTTTCAATTAACTCTTGCGTTCGATCAGCGTCACCTACATTGACCGCAGGATCGTCCGGCGTTACGTTAGCTGGCATCGTCCACTACCCCACTAAAACTGAAGCATGGCGTTCCTCTCGTAGGTCGCCATAAGTACTTCAATGATGATCGGTCGAAGCTGGAAAATAGCTGCGAGAGATTCGTCAGAGAGAGACGGTTGTTCCTCGTCTTCCTTAACTACCATCTGCAATTCTACCGACTTCCCTTCACTGTCTCTGAGCGGAAGTTCCGTTTTCTCGAAATGGTAAAGCAGGAAGTAGTTCCTCAGCCGGATTCGATCCACAAGCTGTACGTTACGCCACACAAACGACGAAATCCTCCGGTAGCCTGAAAGGGTATCGTAGTCCGGGACACTGAACTCTGACTCATAAGTCTTGACCTTGATCGTCGGAATACCTCTCAGATAATCGAGAACATGAGTGTTCCGATTCTGGACCCCAAGAACCTCCCCGTCCCGACTGGAGAAAAAGACATCAAGTACGACCGACACCCGCTCGTCTTCCAAGAGGAACAGGTTCGGTTCGTCAACCTCTTCGACTTCCTCTGGGGGTCCTTTCGCACTCTCCAGTTCCTCCACATACTCCTGGGTAGGTACTTCCTTTGTCTCACCGTCCTGCGTTACACCGGCAACGACTGACGCTTGAACCATAGCTAGTTCCTCTGGACCCTTTGTCGGGTCTTCCGGTCTCTCCGGGGCTTCTTCTTCCCTCGGTTCATTTGTGTCTGAATTTTGATCTGCCATCTGTAAGACCTCCTATCATGCTGGAGCAGTAAGTGTTTCTACCTGAGAATTGACATATCCTTCACCACCGTAATGATCCTCACCCACGTCTTTCACCATGAGCTTGCAGCTTGAGAACGTATAACTGAAGTTCCCCGGCGACTCGATACCGTTGAAATTCCAGTTCCGTTGCTGATCAATCACGCCCACGATCTCATAGTTCCCGATCCCTACCGACAAGTTATGAGTATGAAGTGTCGAGTCATTCCAAAACTCTTGAATTTCCTCGTACGTCGTGATCGAAAGTTCAACTGTTGTATCGAGAAAACGGAAGTAGGTCGGATAGTTACTACTGTTCGCCAGGTTCGTGTACTTCGGCTCCAGTCCATGATTCACCGCCAAGCTCCAGTCCGTTACTTCGTCAATCGAAGTAGAACCAGTGTTCCAGTAACCGACCAACGCGTCATCCTTATCGAGAACGCTTCCTCCGTCGTAGTCAGTAGGCTCCGCTAATGCCTGGAAAGATGCCTCGCACGCAACTAAGCCCCCGACACTTGCCGAAGCCGAAAAGCTCTCACACCACGCCGTCGTGAACTGCTTACCGACCTCACCATCAAAAATCTTCACCGCGAAAGGCCGACCACGATCCGTCAAGTCCTGTAAGAGACTCAACTGGTTAATGTCCATATCCCAACTCAGGCTGGCATTAGCAATCGCCACACCATCTGAATGAAGGACTCTCGTGATCGGAGACGCCACAAACGGGTCTTGTTGTGGAATAGGACTGAGCACCATGTTCTGGTAAACCCTGGAATCTCCCCAGGCCATACTACCACTCGTCAGGAACAACGCGGTACTTCCAATGTACCCGATTCCTGCAAACCCAAGATAGTCTCTGTCAAGAGCCATTATCGTCTCCTGGTCGCTCGTCCACCTCGCCCTCCCGTAGCACTCGGCAACGGGGCCTTAGGCTTCGACGCCTCCATTTGCGAAACTTGCGCCTTCAAACCCAGAACCGCCTTCAAGCGCACACCGATCTCCGCGGGAAACGCCTGAAGGTCAAAGTAGTTCAACCCATAATGCTCCCATAGACCACTCAGTATCGCGTGGAAGTGAATCCCCACACACGGATTCTGTACGCCGCCAGACGACGACTGGAAGAACGTCATGGCTTCGCGCCGCATCTGCTTTTCTTCCTCTTCATCAATGTCTGTGAGCGATTGCAACGGCATGATCAACCTGTCGATCAACTTCGGCGGCTTCACCGACATAATGGCATCGAGACACTCTTCCCTCAGTTCCCCGGCACCATTATGTTGAACACCCTCGACCAGATTCGTGTCCTCCAGTAGATGCTTTACAATTAGCCGCGGAAAACGAGCCATGTGTACCTTCCGTTCCTTATGTTTCTTTCCACCCCCCGACTCTTCATCAACCACATACTCGTCTTCATACATTTCATGATTGATCTGGAACCATGCTCCAAACGAGTAGAGCTTCCAGTCAATCCAATACACGTCGCCTTCAGCTTTACCATCCACCACTCGACGCTTTCCATTCTTGCCACTGATCACTGTAGCAGTAGTTCTCATGACTACACTCCCAAAACGATGTTCATTTCTTCGACCATCTGGCGCACTAGCGGCATCCTGGAGCCGAAGAGAATCTTGCGCGACTCTTCAGTAAGCGCTCCATCCACCCCACGCATCTTTTCCTGCTTCATGGCCTTGCACACGTCACAACCGCACGTCGCCCGGTGAAGACCATACATTTCCGAATCGATCTCTTTCAGATACCAGTCACTCAACAAGTGTATGACTTTGATCTTGTCGAGTCGAGCTTCGTCTGTCACCACCACACGGGTCTGTTCATTCAAGTGTTGACACGACGAACGCCATAGCATGGCTTGCTCGTACGTCGGCCAAAGGAAGTCGGCCCAGAAAGTCTCAACACCCTTCCGCTTCGTTCCCGCAGGATAGAACAAGACTCGATTGTCTCGCACGACGAAACTGAACCTAATTGTGAATACCTCGTCGTCATTGTGGAGGTATTTCATTTTCTCTTCATCCGTCATTTTAATTTCTCCCTGTCCCAATATGAAAAAAGCGACATACACATCCGCACACTGATCGCGCGGCGCATAGTCGCTACGTTATCTCTCAATATCGGGAACATGATCTCAATCTGTATCTATATCTAACGGACACTCAAGTCGTGTCCAAAGCATCGACATATCTACCGAAGCTCGTGTACGTCCTCTCAAATGCGACCGGCTCACTCTTCCCAACAATGTTCTTGGTCGCGGCGTCAACCTCTACGTCGTACACTCGGAGGTATCCGAGAACACCACCGGCTGGATTGTTGATCTGAACCTCACACTCGACTACCGCGTCAGCCGGTTCTCCACTCCCCCAAAAGTTCCCAGTGAAAGCCGTCTGCGCCCTTCCAGGACGTTCAAGCAAAGGCGCAGGTGCGGGCTCCCCAATTGCAACATTCTGACACACGTTGAAATCAGCCAACGCATTGTCAATGTTCACATTCCAACTGAGCAACTCGTAATCTGCGAACTCAGAACTCAGTACCGAAGTCATCCAGTACGGAATCGGTTCACGGTTCGCAGACCAAGCACTCGGGTCACCTCCCCACGCAGCCGGGCTTATGTAACGATTCGCGTTCGAGGCATCGTCCCTGTCGAAAGAGAGTACCGCGATCTCACACGTAACAAAAGCCCCCTCCGACCCACTGAAACTGATCGATGTCCAGTGACAATCGTTGTAAGTGAACGACTCACCAACCTCGGGTTGAACGAATAAGGTAAAGGTCTCGGCCCGGTTCTCAGCCAGAACCATATCCTTTACCAGTGCCCAAGTGTGGGCGTTCAACTCAAAAGCAACCGGCCCCTCATACCGATCTACGTCGTAGAGGTACGAGGAGCCGGCAATGTCGTAAAGATGTCTCGCGGCTCCAGCGGTTGCTAGACTCGTCCGACCCCTTGCAATACCCTCACTCGTAAGCAGCAAGTAGTAAAGGTTGGAATCAAAAGTGAGTGTCGCATATCCAGTGTAGCCAACGCTCATGGTTACTCAGCAACCTGAATGAAAATGGGCGGGTTCGGAGGATTCGCTCCGTCGCCCAGGCCGTGCAACGCGTACGTCCGAGACACAACCTCACTCTTCCCTCGCAGGCCATACTCAGACGTTTCAATGGCGCAGTAGGGAACCTGGAAGATGTATTCCGTATTCAACACTGTAACGTTGAAGCACGTCTCCGCAGCCTCATAGTTCAGGAACGAATCGTCAAGACCATCGTCGTTGTAGAGGGTAATGTTTCCCGTAACGTCGATAGCCCCCTGGAGAATTGCCGCTGCTCCCTGCGCTCCCCGACACGTGTAGAGGACCACGGTGTTGTTCGCAATGGCGAAGTCCCAGTTGATTGCTTCGGTCTCGGCACCACCGACCTTATCGGAATCCGTCACCGTACGCGGCACTGTACCGACACTTCCGATCCCGACGTAGAGACCGGCCTCGGTGCGCCAGTAAGGCAACGGTGACATGTTCTTGTAGTCGGTTCCATCGTGTGTGATCACCTGGTTCAACGGATATGGCATCGCCATTCCGGCTTTACCAGACACGTTTGAGATATAGTCCGCGTTGGAGTTCGTCACCTTGGTACGCTCCAAAGCAACGCCACCACCGGACATCGTAACGAACGCGCCTTCCGCACCTGTCACGTTGAAGCTCTCGCACCACACACCACCACGAGTCGGCTTCGAGTCGTCGTAAATCCAGTACGTCTCACCAGAGCCGTCGTCACCGTCATCGACACCGGAGTAGATGTTCCGGTACTGGAAGTCGTAGATACCGTCAGGGCAGATGTCCACGGAACGTCCATAAGCCCTGTAAGCGTACGACCAGTCCTTCAACCACGTGAGCAGGTTGTCGTAAGCCTGAAACTCAATATCAATTGTTCCACGATAAATGATCGCGTTCTCTGCGTAGTGGGTGTTCAACGCCGCGTTCTGCCAACCTTGGCCAATAGGCGCTTCCGAATAGATTGGCGTCCACTCGACATTGAGACCCGCAGAATTCGAGAGGATCATCATGTTAGTCCCGAGAGGGGACAGCTTGACGTAGCCTGCATAGCCCATTGGCATTGTACAATTCCTCCTAGTTCACGTTCAACACTGGCAATCTCAATCTCACTTCACGGGTCTCAATCTTCATCTGACAATCTTTCGGATGTGTCTTCAGTTCTTTCCGCCTCAGAAAAGAAAAAATAACGCTATTCTTTTGGCAGAAAGCACTCGCGTAAATAGCCTTGACCTTATCTTGCTCTGTAAGCTGCCCCTTCACCTCTTCAAGGTAAATCGTCCCGTCTTCCCCAATCACAAAAAAGTCCGGTGTGTACTGCCTAATTCGCCCCTCAAAGAAATACGGGATTCTCAACTTCGTATTCTTCCACCATACCAAGCCAAGCTCGTCGAGAGCCTGCATACGCTCATACTCATAACCGGACTGAAACCAATGACGATTACCGTCTTTGGCTTCATAGTAGCCACTTCCCACACGTCTCACACACTCCCTGACCATCACACAAAACCACCTTGTCCAAAAAGACTGAAGGCGACTTCGTAATCCGTGCAATTTCTACTACATCAACCATTCGTGTTTCCACTACAAAGCCACTGTCCTGAGTTTCACATGCTTAAAGGACACAAGGTCACCATCCGTACCTTCGTCACCTCCAGGTTGTTGGATCACGTCGTCAAGGTCTATGTAAACGTCCGTAGCGTCGCCAATGAGGATTTCCGCCCCTTCGACACTATCCGCAGGGATCGTCACGTCCTTATCCTCAGTGCTCCCACTCGGCAACTTCAACGTGCATCGGAGGTCCAGATCAACACTCCCAAACACCGCTCCTACTATGGCTTTGAATCGCGCCGGCGCGTAGTTCCGAGTCGTACCAGTCGTACCACCGGCTTTACCCGAGCCTATTCCCAAGCGCCCACCGTCCGTGAACTCGACTCCCCCGTCAATCTCCACGTCCCCGAGGGAAAAGTCCTGTTCGCAGAACACATTAAGTGCGTCTAAATGGATCCGCTTTGTCGCAAAGTAAAGATCGTCGAAGTACTCCGACACCTGCGATTCATTTTCGTCGAGATAATCGTCAACCGTCTGCTCCAGGTCTGTAGAACACCAGTCGCCAATAGCAGTGATCAACGACACATACCACCGATACGCCGGAGTGTGCAAGAACTCGCTTTGCTGATCGTCACCGATTGCATAGTAGCGGTTCAAGGCGTCGTCCACACCCTTTGACGCTACCGCCAACCGGTGAATGAAGTCGTAGTCATCCGTACTGAGGACTCGACTCCAGAACTTGTCCCCGCCCGCCCCCTCTTCATTTGCAGCGTCGGCCGCGTCGCCGATCAAACTTCGCTGTTTGGCCAGGCGGTCTGCAATCTCAAGGAATGTTGCAATGGGAACTGCCATTAGTCACTTCCAGATTTCGCCCCACTTTTTGTCTGTGTAAAGCGAATAGTTCTTGAGCAACACCTTCCCGATGTTCCTCTTGACCTCGACCACGTATCCATGTGTACCGAAGACTTTCGTAGATTCGCCGATAAGCTCACGAATGATCTTTAGGATCAGGTCCACGTCCCCGGTGATAATGAACGAACCTGTTCTCGGCAGTATCTTGACATCGAAGTCATGTTTTTTGTTCTGCTCAAAGAGATTCCGAACGATTGCCTTCATGGCATCGAAATCCTTTTGACCTTGATCCCGATCTTCCGGGTAAGGAGCCGCAATCCGTTCGGCAATCGCCGCAATACGCATCGGCACCGAGGCCGCTCGCTGACGACGTTTCTTGAACCGACGCGTCCGCTGGCCACGGTCGAGTTTCTTGCGAGTCTTCGCAAGGTCTCTCTTTTTGAGCTTGTTGTACTTCCGCATCCTTTGGAGACGCTGGCCGCGGCTCTGCTTCGCCACCACCTCTTTCTCCTTACTCCCAAACCGGTCACGTCGTTTCTTGTACCGTTTCTTCCGCTGTCCTCGTTGGAGACGTTTCCTAGACTGTTGGATTCGTCTCTTGTTTTTCTTGTTGTACTCCCGCTGCTTGCGGAGGCGTTTTCCACGACTCTGTTTCCGGCCCCCGCCACGCCGACGAGCGATCACTGTATCGACCATTTCATAGTCGGCATCCGTATCCTCAGCCACCCCGGCGTCGATCATGGCGCTCAAGACAGCATCGGCACCATCTTCCTCCGTCACATTGTCTTCAATCCATCTTGAAGCGGTTCTCATAGTAAGTGCCATTGGTCTCTCCTTATCCAAGCGCCATTGAAATTTTGAGTTTCAGTTCACTCACAAACCGGTCATTGACGACCTTTGAAGATGACTTCAGGAAGTTCAACTGCGTACTCAGTTCCGAGTAACAGTTGCCGTCGCAGCCGTCCACAATCGACTCTACCACGTCCAGGATCGCACGCAGCGCCCTCACGTGGTAGTAGAGTGTCTTCATTGCTTTCTGTACGCCGCTAGTAAGATACCGGTGTGCCCAGGACCCCTCCGGCATCTTCATGTTCGCCGCCACCTTTGACGGCGTACTCGTCGTAATGTCTCCCAGGACCCCGGACATCGTTGTCGCCACGGCCTTCATTTTCAGAACGTCGTTCTTGATTCCCACAGCATTGAATTTCTTCGCTCGCACCTGTCGTACTACGCTTGCATCCAAATCGAACAACTTGTCCATCTGAGCTTCAAGAGCCTCAACACTATCGGTCACTTTCGACCCTTCGTAGAGTTGCAAGAGCCGTTCGCTCCGCGCTTTCCCGCGACCCGTCAACGCATCTACGAGAATTCCCATCGGACACCTCTACGAGAGAAAGTCAAACTCACGCCGCGTTCCCGGAGTCAAAAGCTCTCCAAAGTAACTCCAGTCGGCCACGTAATGCTGCAACATCTGACCCTCCCACGACATCGTGGCCTGAACAAATGTCGCTGAGTTCCCTGTAGTGAAGGACACATCGTTAATGAAGCTATCGAGCATCCTCCGCTGCTTCGTCGTATCAGGCTCAGGAGCAACCCACCCAATACGATCCTGGCTTCCAGCCGGGAGCGCCGCATTGTGCGCCTGGACGGAAACCAAGTCGTTTGGAGCGGGTTGCTCTAGTCGCCTTTCCGATTGAACCTGGAATTGCAGAACGGTGGGATTAGTTAAGACAGCGACAATGGCCGTCGAGATTGTCCCGATCAACTGATCCGCGTTCTGCTCCCGCGGTAAGGGGATCGTCAATAGCAACTCCAGCCGATATGTGGCCGTCTGAGTTCGCGTAGCGAACCACTGAGGACTGTACCCCTGAGATATAATCTCCAGGGACGGCATGTTGTCTGCCGTGATTGTCCCCCGACGACCAACAAACAAATGGAGCGTCCTATTGGGGAAGAACCGGCGTATCTCCCCACCGATCACGTCGATGTTGTTCACAATGACTTGGCGGAGCCCCATCTGTACATGGTATGGATTTATGTACATGGGACTTGAACCCTTGTCACTGTGTTACACGTTTTTCTTCGACGCCGGAGACTTACCACGCTCCTTGCGGAGTTTCTTCATGCGGGCATCGGCCTTTTCACGACTCTTGACCGGACCCTTGAAGCCGTAGCTCTTGGCGGGCGATTTGGTCTTGCCCTTGCCTCTCTTTTTCGGCTTCCCACCGGCATCCATCTGATCGTAGTAAGCGTGCGCCCAGGCTTTCTGCTTTTGCGTGAGCACTCGGCCCTTCGGGTGCAGCTTTTTCTTGAGTTTCTTCGCAGGCTTCGACATCTTGGGCGCTCTCACATAGCCCTTCGCTGCCTGTCGAACATCCTCTTCATCCTCCGCGAGGACCTTCGCGATCTTGATCAGTACGCTAGTCGTATCTGGCATCGAACTTCCCTCCTACAACTCGTCTCGAAAATCCTGCGACACCGCCAACGCAGCGTGTCGCCAATTGTTCTTCCCTAAAGAAAGAACCGCATGTTCACCCGTGGGACATTATCAAAAAGAAAAAATAGGCAATTGCATTTACCTATTACGTCATTAGCTCGGGCGTTTTCATAGGCGTCATGTTCGGTGGCTCAGTCCGACTCCTCGCCTTGCGCGTCGCCCCCTCAATACGATGACTGTCCGAGAGTATCTCATTCAACATCCGCTCCGCCCGGTCGGTGTATTGCTGTAACGCGTCGCTTTGCTGCGGATTCACGTCGTACAACTGACTCATTAGCACACGCACCGCGGCGAGCAAAATCGCTATCTCCCGAAGCACTCCAGGGAACACCGTTACCTCTCTCTTTGCCCCAACGTAGTAGGCATAGAACGGCGTCTGGTACATCGACCCAAGACGACCGTCCAACATCCGGTCCACGCGCTCCTGGTGAGCGTTAATGTCTGGCACATCAACGTTCCCAACCGGAATGTCCTCGACGACTTCACCGGTCTCAAGCTGAATCTGCTTGGCCATACGCTTCACGTCATCCGAAGTGCCACTGTAGAACTCTTGTCCAGTGACCTTGGACTTTTCGTCTTGGGCAGTCGGTGTGTAGCTCATTCACCTACCCTTTCGTCCAGAAATCCGTCGAACAATTCAATCCAGTCCTGGTCATCTACGACCGGAACACGTTTCACCCTTAACCCTGTAGAAAGAAAACAATGAATCCTGGACGGCCTTTTTCGCATCGACAAATAGGACACCGTAATGAAGTCGAATCCAAACGTACGGCATAGCGCCACACCGTACACGTGCTTCACATGATCCACGTCATCCGGCTCACCGCGGATCACACGTTCCACGAATCGACGTTCATCATCGATCACGACAAGTTGTGGGGAATATCGCCGCACCTTGCCACGCTCAAAGTCGAAGTAGGGTATCTTGAACCTCTTCGACAATTCCCTGTATTGAAGGGAGAGCTTGGCCAGACACCGTATCCTAGACTGCAACGCGGAGACCCGCTTAATGGGCAAGCGAGCCATTGTACATTACCACCCGGATAGTCGATTGCTCCGAAACCCGCGTAATTTCCCTGTACCAACTCCATCCGAACCAATCCCACCAAACCCTGTTCCACCCCACGTGCTTAGGTAATAGTTGATCGTCGGCTTCGAGACGTGCTTCAAGTGCTTCGCACCTTCAATCATACTCGAAATCCTTTCCTGACACGCTGAGATTTCCTCGGAGATCAAGCTCAAGGTCTCGCTGAGACTGTTCTGATCGTGTCTCATGAGAACTGCCGAACGCCACAACGTAGAGTCCAGCCGTATCTTACGAAGAGCCTCCAGGTATGCAATCTCGCCGATCAGACCGTCCCACCCAACCGGCGCATCCGTGATCCTCGTGTACGAAGTCTGCGGTACACCCATTGAGTTAATGATCCGCAGAGCGTAGAAAATCAGGTTCGCCAGGTCATCGTTCGGGAAGTAGTTGAAGTTGTAGGTCGCATGAAGGCGCTCACCTACCGACCACACTTCCCCCAACGTCACCACACCATTCACTCTGTCAACAGTGAAATCAACACCTTCCTCAATCGTCTCGGTATTGCGTTTCACAATCGGCTCGTGTCTGGCATTCCATTGTCCAAACATGAAACGGACAAACCGATTCAGGCCACCACGCTTGAAGAACGTGCCAAGTTCGTCGTACACGTTCACCTCTCTCCAAGCCTGAAGCCGGATGTCGAGATAGTTATTGATCAGGTCATCCGTCCTGGACGTACCAGTATCCGCGTCAGTTGCTTTGGACATTGTTCTTTACTCCCTAACCGGAGCCCATTGTGTCCGGGAAGCAAAGCTGCTTGAAATGCTTTACCGAGTCGGCGTAAGTCGGAGCGAGTACTTGAGAGTCCTCTGTCCGGTTAATGAACGCCATCCTCAGTCTATCGAAAACGGCCTGCTCACCCTTGAACACAAAGAAAATCCGTGTTCCACCACCAGGTGCTCTCTCCGTGCGTTCAAGAACCACCGGCTCATTGCACGCATGGAAGAACGCAGCCAGGTAGAGGTCCGATGTTTTCCATTCGACTGGTTCTGCCATTGTACATCTCCTATTGTGCTAAATCTACGTCTGGGTAATGAGTTTCTTTCGGTCTTTCGGCTTACCGGCCTTGGTACGAACACGACCTGTCGGACCGTGCTCGTTGTCCTTGTACCGTTTGCCCTTGACCTTCGGCGTCTTCGCCACTTCCTTGGACGATTTCACTTGCTTGGCTTGTTCTTTCTCAGCCTCCGTGGCACTTACGAGTAGATTCTCGTCAATCCCCTTGCCGCCCTGCGCCTGGTTCCACGCATCGAACTCGTCAGCATCGACTACAGCGTACTGCTGCGGGATAGGATCCCGATTCATTCGCATCCGACGCTCTGCATCCTTGTTCTTTTGCGTTTGCTCACCATTCCACTTCACCCTCTTCGATGGCCAGTCTGAAATCGGCCCCTTCAACACGAACCGCGGTGCGAATATCTGACGCTTCATTCGCTCACCGCATTGCGGGCACTTGACCCGAGGGTTTTTCTTCATACTGTGATCGACTTCCTTAGTCGCACCACAGCTTTCAATCGGACACTGGTATTCATATCTCATTTTAATCTCCTACAAGTCGTGCAATCTCAGGATCAAGTCTTTCGCCTCTACCGGTAACGATCCTCTTCAGATCACTCGCTGTCACTTGTACGTCTCTGAGTTCCGAGTCGATGTCCGGAGCATCCATGTAGAAATCTCCCTGGTTCGCCGAGTGCTCGAAGTGCGAGGTATCCATAGCCCCGGACTGTTCGATCCTCTGCGGTGCACGTCCACCACTCGCAACGAGACCAGAATGTGAAAGACTATTGAGCTTCTCGCGCTTGCGCGAAAGGTCAGGAATGATCACCCGGACCCTGCGTCCATTTTCCATCGTGATCTCTTTCGCAACCTTGATCCCTGGAGTTTGGACGGCCCTGGGAAGACCGACATCTACGCCATTGTCACGGTGTCGTCGTTTCCTCTTACGTCGTGATCTCTTCCCAGAAAGTCCAAGCTCGTCATCTACGTCAACATTCCCACGCCGACGTTTCTTTCGTCTCTTAGTGCGAACAGATCGCTCCTGTTCCAAAGTCTCTTCCTTTCTACTGGAGACCTTGACTTTCTTCCGTTTCCTAGACTTGGGCTTGGGAGACGGCGGGGCTTCGTCGTCAACCTTAACGAGCGTCGGCTTTACGACTTTTTTTTTTGCCCTGTCGTAGCCTTGACCCTTTTGGCCGCAGGCTTCGTGCTCGTCTTCACTTTCTTCGGTTTGCTGCCAGCCTTGGCCTTACCACTCGCCTTGGCTTTCTTCGACTTGACCTTCCTCGACTTGGCAGTCTTTTTCTTGCCGGATGACAAGAGTTCCTGCATGGACATTTCCTTGACATCCGAGGCCCCAAGCTCGCGCCGACTTGCGGGGACGTTGCCTACGTCCTCCATATCCTCACGTGCTCTCGGGGGAACCGAAGAGGTTCGTGCCCTGGCCGAACGACGATTGTCCTCGCGCGGTTCAATCGGAATCTCGCGAACTACGTCTTGCTCAGAACGAGCAATCTCCAGTCCACGGACCCGTTCCACGCCATCGGTATCGACACTCGGAGTTGTAACCTGTCGATTACGCTGTGCCCTCGCAGCCGTCGCACCGATGGCCGCTTCGGCTTCGGGACTATCGACGGGCATCAATACCCCGTCCCGAATGAATAGCTCGATCTCAGGGACACGTTTCTGTCTCGCCCCGTAAACCTCAATCATGTTTCTGTACACCTTGATCTTCGTCCCACGCTCAAGGGTCAGATTGAGATTGGTACAACCCGCCGTCTTGACAAACACGAACTCCTTAAACTTAGGAGCCTTTTTCTTCCGTCGCGATCTAGTCTGCGTCTTCATCTGTATCTCCTTGCACAAAAGGCAAAACATTCCTCCGACGATGACGGAATCCTCCAGTCCCGTCTATTGGCTGTCCACAAAAAGAAAATGGAACCGAATTAGTCACGTCTATTTCCTGTTGAAAAACACCTTGTCACGAGCATTATCCAGAATGTATTCCACGCCGAAATGCAGACGGAAGTTTCTTAGCTCGTCTTCCGTCACCCACTCGTGAGTATCGTTCTCCCAGTTCAACAAAGGTCGAAAATGGTCGTCTCGGGTCTCGGCAATGAACGTCGTGTATTTGAAACTGCCCTTGGAAAACACCACCTTGTCAACAATCCTGTAAGATGGCAACCGACCCATTTCCTCTTCCGACTCGTCTATAGCCGATTGCTTGACATCCTTCCCTTTCCCAGAGGCACTTACAGGTACCGCTCCACCAGGCACACCCCACGTGCCCGGCTGTTCGACCGACCCAGATCGCTTCAGCAAGAGGATTTTCTCGCCAGTAGTAAAGAGCATACCCGAGCCTTCACTACCCCAAAAGTCACCAACCATTCCTTCGTCGTAATAATCATCGTCATCGTCGAAGGATTCGGCATCCTCTTCCCACTCGTCATCGTCGTCAATAAGTGCGGCTATTCGCAAAAGCCTGTCGGTATCCATTTCCGAGTTATTCCTGGTGAAATCCCTTTCCTATTCCACCGCACAAAACGATTATGACTCGTTCTCGATGTACTCGCGAATACACCTTTCCGCAGCCTCGTGCGCCTCTTCCACACCACCCTCGACTTCCCCGTCCAGCTTTGTAGATTCAATGGTACAATTCGAGCGACCGGCCAAGGTAAGTTCGCTCAGTTCCTCTTCACCGATCAACTCATACTCCAGTGTTTTACCGGAGAGACGTTGGTACATAGTCAACAACTCGCCATGTGTAACGTTCCCTCGATTGACGAAATTGAAAAGGCCCGTAGTCCCCTGGTCAAGCAACCGAAGCAATACCGGAAACATGGAAGGGATCACCGTAATCGAGTTCGGCACACTGATCACCTTCGAGTACTTCAATATCTTCGTCAGCAAGTTCCGCGAGTGTGGTATCGAGTCCAGCGGCATCCTAAGCCGAATCTGAAGCACTACTTCCTCGAACTCTTTCAACACCGCTTCCGATTGCACCTTCGTGCGACTGTACAGACTACCGAAAAAGTTCGGCGGGTCTTCCTCCGTGTAGCCATGTCCATTGTACACGCAGCCACTTCCGAAATGTGCCATCCGCACACCGAGCTTCGCGCACGCGAGCGCCATGTAGCACGGCACGAGAACATTCGACTCAACCGTAACGTTCCGATTCGATTCACACCAGTCAACGCTCTTGTCACCGCCCGTCTGAGCTATGCAGTTCACGAGAACATCCGGTTGTTCCCTGTCCAGGACCCCCAGAACACTATCCATTCCAGTAATCCACCCATGCTCCAGGGACACGTTCCGACCTTGTTCTTCCATGAAACTGCTGAGTCGATTTCCCAACCAACCGTCACCCCAAATCAATGTCTTCATTTGTATCTCCTATTTCTTGAGCTTCCTCCACCACTCTTCGTGGTTCCGGTACCAATCGACGGTCTCACGTAAGGCCGCCGCAAAGTCTTGACTGATCTCTGGCGTCCAACCTAACGCCCTGATCTTGCTGCAATCGAGAGAGTAACGCAAGTCATGTCCCTTCCTGTCCGACACTCGCTCAATCCATGACTCGTCTCGACCGAAGGCTTCCAGAATCATCCGAGTGAGATCGATGTTCGCAATCTCATTTCCGGCCCCGATATTGTACACCTCACCCGGTTCTCCCCGGCGTGCTACCAAGTCAATAGCTCGGCAGTTGTCCAAGACATAAATCCAGTCCCGGACGTTCAACCCTTCGCCGTAAAGCGGAACCTTCACACCATCGATCAGATTGGTCACGAACAACGGAATCACTTTCTCAGGGAACTGAAACGGCCCGTAGTTGTTCGACGACCGCGTGATCGACACTGGGAACTTGAACGTGTGCCACGCTGCCAAGCACAACATTTCCGCGGCGGCCTTCGAGGCACTGTATGGCGAAGAGGGATCAAGAATGTCCACCTCTCGCGACGAAGCCGCACTGAAACCCAACGACCCGTACACTTCGTCAGTGGACACCTGAACGAACCGGGACACTCCGGCCTTCCTCGCAACGTCCAAGAGCACGTGAGTGCCATAAACGTTCGTTCGCACGAACTCGTCGGCTCCCTCAATGGAATTGTCCACATGTGACTCTGCCGCGAAGTGGATCACCACGTCTCCCTCTCTGACGAGAGACTGAACCACCGACCGCTCACACACATCACAGCAAACAAAGGTGAAGTTACCTCTGTCTTCAATATCCGCTAGATTGTCACGATTCCCTGCGTATGTCAGTGAGTCCAAGCATACGAACTGCTTTTCTGGATTCTCCGTCACCACCATGCCCAAAAAGTTGCTACCAATAAACCCCGCCCCACCAGTTACTATAGTCTTCATCTTAATCTCTCCCCACCTGTAGTGGTCTAAATGTAGTTACTCGTCACTTCCACGGATTTCTTCCGGCTTGTCAACAATCTCCTGGAACGAAGGAAAGCTAAACACCGGAGTATCAATTTCGTCCTCTTGGCCCCGAGGACGCCGAACGAGCATGATGTCCTCTGGATCGAATTGCATCGGATGGTTTCGACTACGCTGATTCTGAAACAAGTCCACGGAAACCTTACGCGCCTTGGCATCCACACTGCGTACCACGCCCATGCCGGACAAGGTGAAGATGTCCTGTCCCAAGTACGCACCGGAGACTGCTACCAGGTCCCTTGGCTTGAAGTTGCCAGGATTCACCCCGAAGCCCCACCCCGTCCTAGCCAGTCCCACTCGCATACGGGTCACGTCACTCGCAACCTTACTGGCAACTCTGAGGAACTTCGATTCATTCATTTCTCTAATATCTCTTTCAGTTTCGCAACAACCTCTCGGCCATTGCACGGCTTCAGTAACGATGGGAAACCAGTCTCTTCGGCTCGTTGCCGTAGCTCGTCATTCTGCGGACACCCTGTCAGAAACAAAACTTCCATTTCTGGGAACCTGTCTTTGAGCCGCGTGGTAAGTGTCACGCCATCAATGCAGTTCAAAACCAAGTCCATGACCACCACGTCCGGCTTTGATCGTTTGGCCAGGTCTAACGTACGCGCTTCAATCTCGTCTTTCCCAAAGATCGCGTGCGCGTCGAAAAAGCCTTTGTATTTGTGGTTAATGTAGTCGGCTATTCCAGACGAAATATCCTCTTCGTCATCGACCAACAAGACCACAACCGGAGTTTCTACAGACATCCATTGATCCCCTTTGTTCACTACGGATTCAAGTTGTCAACCTTTACCTTTAACCTACCGAACTGATTCTCCAGATCGCGCACTCTCGCTTCGATAGGTGGTATCGAAGCGAGAGTTTTGTTCACGTGTCCTAGTTCCTTTGCCACCAATGAGTTCCTCGCCTCGCAATCCTTCCTCACTTCCACAACGACCTGGCTATGATCACCCACCTTTTCCTCAAGTGACACGTGCTTGGCGTAAAAGACGGTTGCCAAGGCTACAATCAAGATTCCGATTACTCCCAAGAGCGACGGCACCACCACCGTCTGCATCCACCCGGAGGAAGACTCTTGTAACGCTTCAACATGAAGACGGAATGTCGAAATCGCAGTCGCCAATTCGATCTTGTCATCCATGTCGTCCCTATCCAGCAAGACGAGCTTTGTCAGGTCTTTCTTTTTAGACAATTGAACTCTCTCCAGATACCTCCAGATCACCATTCACCGACCCTTCACGGTTACCATCGAATAAACAAGTAATAAATCCACTGTTGGCCCATAAAGAAACCCTCCGAGGCGGGTATGCCACGGAGGGTCTCAGGTTTCCGTTCTCAGCCGTACGCCTTACGCGCGGGTAATCACCACTCTCTGGAGAGCGTACCCGTTGTAGGCACCGATACCGAGGTGCTCGAACATCGAGAAGCCAACCGTGCGGTTCCTGTTGTCGTCCGCAGAAAGAACGGTCAATTCCGTACGCACCGGAATGCGTCCGAAAAATTCCGGCTCACCACAAACATACACAGTGCCGGCGGTAGCCATTCGGGTCACGAAAATCTTCGCTCCCCAAATCTGTGCCAGCATACCGGTATTGTACAGGATCGCCTGGTTCGTAACATCCAGAATGTCCCTGTCGAACTTACGGAGGTCAGCGTAATCGCGGGCATTCATGAAGATGTTGGCAACCTTGATGTCCTCCGCCTCGATGTACGAGAACGCGTCCGCGAGGACGGCCCCGGTGAGGATCGGTGACGTAGCAATGTCAGGATTCGGCGCGGCCGCATCCGTGGCCAGGGAGTCCAGGACTGCGAAGCCCTTGGTATCTTCCTGTTCCTGAATTTTGGCCTTGCCGTCGTCGATGGAACGCTCGACTACATCGAAGCGACGCTCTTTGATCTGGGTGATCGGCGTCTCCGCGATACAAGCGATCTCAAACAACGGAATCATGACACGCTTCGGTCGTACAACGCTGAGGATGCTTTCGCCTTCCTCAGACACAACGAAAGCCGCTACGCCGGTATCCTTGTCGTAGACGCTCATGGCACCATCCGGCAACGATTCGACGTAGAATGCTTTTCTGAGCACTGAGCGATAGTCTCGCCTATCACGCAATGGCTGGATCATTGACGCGGCCAGCTTCGCACGACCACCCGCAGTGCGGATGTAACGGGAAATTACTTTCTGTCTCGTTTGATTAGTCATTGTGGGTGCACCTCCTTAAACCCGTAGTTCCAGGCCGAGCCAATTCTCAGCCGTGGTAGGAGCGTGATTCACAATGCCAACCACCGTGGTAGCATCGCCTGCCTCGCTCGTGACGAGTCCATTCGGAGAAGAATAAACGGAAGTACCGACGGTGTACGTGTTATCCGCATTGTCGGCAACGTTTCTGTCTTCCCAAATGTAAATCTTCACGACCGCAGGAGCGGAAATGATCGTGACCTTGTTAGAAGCCACACCCGGCGAGTTCTCGAAGTTGTGACCCTCGTACCCCAAGAGAAAGAGGCCGATTGGTTCATCATCGTTATCGGAGATTTTCGCTCCGAACTCCTCGCCAGAGATCGTCACCAGACTCGCGACCATTCCCGGAAGTACCCCCAACGGACGATTCGTCGGCAGATTGCCGTGAGTTCCGTCGAGGCCACCATTGGGCGTAACCGCTGTGGTCCGTGACGCAGCCAGTAGCGTGTACAGCGCCTTGTTGTGTCCCCGATAGAGAATCTCTACCGGATCAATCAAGACAGTGTTCACAACTCCACCAGTAGCCATCGCATTCACTCCTTAGTTAAGTGAAGTGGCTGAAAAAAATGACGCTAGTCGATGATTCCCTGATCAACTGCTTTCCAATCGACTCTCGGAGTCTTACCCCACAAACCGCGCAGGGCAGAAATCTCGTCAGTCACGCCGCCCGAGTCGCCGGAAGTCACGCGTCCAAGTTTCTTGACAGAGGCGGTACGCTTCCGTCCCTTCGACTTGGCAGTCTTCGAGCTTTCAGGCTTGCTGTCGTAAAGCAGTGCGAGCACATCGTCTTCGTCACCTTCCGACTCACCCGTAATGTCGGAGTCGGTAGTGTCATCCAACGTATGTGCATCCATCAGGACTTCATCGTCATCTTCATCTTCATCTTCATCTTCATCTTCCTCCGCGAACATCGTATCCTCGTCTTCGTCTTCGTCTTCCTCACCCGCGGCCAAAAGCTCTCTGAGTTCCGAGTCCACGACCTCCTTCGAGGTACGCTTCTTCGCACTCTTTGCTTGCTTTTTCGCCTGAGCAAGGCTGTCCACTTCGTCTTCGTCATCGGTCGGGCCGGCGTCAGTCACTTCCTGAAGCTCACCCTTGACATCCTCGTCGTCCTCGACTTCCCGGTATTCAGGATTGTCCTCCTGGCCGGTGTCGTCGTTGGCAATGAGTTTTCGCACGCGCCGGAAGGTCGAGAGAATGGCCTTGTGCGGCATCGCGTAGAACTCACGCGCCTGTCTTTCGAGAATGCTGTCCGGTTGATCTTCACCAAGAACAACAAACGCCAACCGAGTTGCGTCAACGGCTTTCTTGTGGGCCGCGGCGGTTTTGGGAATGCCGAAGCCAACGTCGTCCCGCTGATCGCTTTTCCATCCGTGCCCCTGGTCGGGCACTTCGCTTGCCTTCCAGCCTTCAGTCGCATATTTATCGACCTTGGCATCGGTACGGTCAGGCTGATTCATGGTTCCGACGAACTCCTCAAACTCCGCGGCCAGCTTACGCTTGCCAGAGGCAGTCTTCGGCATATTTCGTCCAGCCATGAACAACTTGAGTTCGCGCTTGAGCTTTGCTTGTCTCGTCTTACTCATGTTCGGTTCCTCCTTTATGCACGTGCCCAGATGCGGTACGCAAGGCCCCGCAACTCGTCACGCTCGGTTTCTGAAGGAACAGTATGAGCAAGCCGAATGATCGCCTTCGCGGCGAGCTTCAGCTTGTCAGACGACGCCATTCGGACCCGAGGTTCATCCTCTGTATCCGCCGAAGCATGGAGCTTTTTGGCAGTTCTCAGGATGTCGTTGATCGAATCCGCCTTGGCCACTTGCATCTGCTCGTCTTCGTCTTCGTCTTCGTCTTCGGCTTCACGTTCGTCGTCATCGTCATCGTCTTCGTCTTCGTCTTCGGCTTCACGTTCGTCGTCATCGTCCTCGTCTTCCTCGTCAGCCATCGCGAGCATGGCTTCGAGTTCGTCAACTTCCTCGACTTCCTCGTCCTCGTCCTCGTCCTCTTCCTCAAGGTCGAGGTCTTCCTCCTCGTCCTCTTCCTCTAAGTCGAGGTCTTCCTCTTCGTCACCGAGTTCGTCCATAGCGGCGAGAATATCCTCGTCATCTTCGTACTCGTCTTCCTCGCCCACTTGCTCTTTCTCAAGAGCCTCAATCGCGGCAAGGGCTTCGTCCATTGCTCGCCGTTTCCGAGAAGCACGTCGCTTCCTCATTCTGAGGTTCCTCCGAAAGAATCGAAACAATTGAAAAAGACGGCAGTTGACCTCAAACCACCGTCAACAAAACAAACACTCCAAAACCCCTCGTACTGTCGTAGTTAGCAGAACACAAAAAGCGCCCCACACACCGTGAGACGCTTTGACAATCTTGTCTGACTCTCTTAACAGGTCGCCAGACTACTCTACGTTTACAAAAGCCACTAGATTTTTGGCACCCCTCCGACTTTTTCTCACCTTCGTGCCCTTTTGTACCTCGCCAATGTCTTCCGACAACTTAGGTGGTTGTGACTCTCTTGCCCGCTCCATAGCCTCCATATCTTTCTTCACCATTGCCCCAAGAAACGCCTCTAACTCACGTTTACACGCCTGTCGGGCTTCCTCCCGTTCCTTGGACGTAGGGCCATCCGCATCATTGTTGTGAATTGCGAAATACTTACCCTTTTCTTCCGAGTAATAGAGGTTCGGATTATTCTGGACTGGAATTACGACGAATAACTTGTCGCCACTCATTCCATCAATGTAGCCATCCTTCACCTGACAACGGAAATAGATGACTGCGTTTTCCCAATCACCACCGGCCTCGTACCCTTGGGCAAGAATCCTGTAAGGCTTGTTGTCCACACCGAACGAACCAGTATCGACCAAGAACGGCTCGCCGAAGTAGTCGTCATTCTCCGTACTAAACGCCACACCAAACTTATCCTGAGCTTCCTTCATTAGCTCAGACCATCTACCACGCGTCAGATCGCCATAGGAAAACTCTCGGAGCTTGTCCTTAGCAAGCAACATCCTGGCAATGCGTCCAACTCGCTCTTTTACTCTTTCAGAAGACTGAATTGCTTTCATATTGAACAATGCCAGACTCTCGTGTTTGTTCGACGCTCCACCTGTCGAATCACCAACCACGACACCATCAAGTTTCGATTTCAGAAACGAAATAGTCCAGCGATACCCTTCCAAAATACCAAAGTCAGCGAAACTCGACCACGACTCGTCACTTATGGGTCCCCAGGTCATTGCACGCGCCATCGAAACGCCTTCCTTCAACTCCCGAACAACCGGGTCACTCAAATCATCAAGACGTGCAATCTTCGCCGAAGGCTTCAATACCACTCGCCACAGCTTGACACGACTATCGGACGGTTTCCAATGAACATCGCCATACTGAAACGCAACATCCGAAGACAATGCCAGCCACAGCACACCCTCCCGATTTTTCTTCAACTTATCGAAATCTCGATAAGTGCCATGCCAGTACACATTGCCACTCATTGTTCACTAGCTCGCCGCCGAGTAGGAACCGCATTTGATTCCATGTCGAGTTGATAATGCGTGACGAATCTGCGCGATCTTCAAACACCCCACCTGGTACGCACAGTTCGTACAACCCTGTCCTGCGGCTCTCACCGTAGCTCCCTGAGTCGGTTGTGCCGTCAACGGCGCAGTTCCTCCAGGAATGATACGGAAACGCCCGTTGCTATTATCGCTCTGAGCCGCGGCGTACTTGGCAGACCCGAAGTTGTCGATCTCAATGTCTGCGAGATCAATCGCCGCGATCAGCAACACCCAGGTCGCGTACGAGGTAGTCACACCCGTATCGAGATCGGTGCACTCGAAAGTCCCGTCACCTTGTCGATCAAGAATGAGTCTGGCCATGACATTACCTCGTTCTAAACAACAGTTTCAGGTTGACATTAAAGTCGTTCAGATAACGACCGTGGTTACCACCACTCGTGTAATCATCCAGTCCCTCTTCACCGTGTTCTTCACGAATCTCTTCAATGTCGTCATCCTGCAAGAACAACCCCTCCCACCCCTGTTCTTCCGCATGGTCAATCGCACTGTCAAGAGCATCTTGTTCGTTATCTGCATTGACCAAAAGTCCGCCACCAATAGCACTCAGCCAAACGATGTACATGCCCTTCCAGAACAGTTCCTCGTCAGGCTCCATCTTGTTCCCTTGTTCATCGACGATGTACTGATGTTTTCGTCCAAGGCTGTCAAACTCCCTCTGGTGTTTTTCCTCAACCTTCGCGAGGGCTTCCGGCACGGTCATGTTCTCTCGGGCCACACGCTCTTTCCCACTGGAGGCAATCCGTTTGGCGATCTTTTGGACTCTCTTCATGTCAGTTATCTCCATACAGTCCCGAAATACTCGCAGCAATGTCACCGACACGGGCCGTATTGCCCATTGCCATCGAACTAATGTGTCCGAGACGATAGGCCACCCGGAGACGCTGATCGGCCTCCTCCAGATAATTCGTGAAACGGTCACGTGTGCTCTGTCGAGCCTTCACCGACGCCACCCTAGTCTTCCTCGGCGGAGTCACGAAATGATTGATCACGGCCCCCTTGAACGCCGGATGCCAAACCCACGATGCTTCCACAAAGATGTTGCTCTTGGGATCACCGGGAATTCCACAAAGCTCCGCGGTGATCCGCTTCACTCCCTTATCGTCAACGTACGGGTGAAGCATCTGGTGGGCAATGTGGACACAATTCTCCGAACTGTCACCGATCACTTTTCCGCAGCGTGAGCACTGAGTCTTGTATGCAATTGTGCCCATGCTCAGGCTATTCAGGCGTCCCTGCTCGACATCCTCGACCAGATCGGCGTGCCGTCGATCCGTGGCCACAAGAATATCAACATAGAACACTCTCTCGGGGCCGTCATCTACTTCACGAACTGCCGCATCCACCACGTCACCCTTCCTCATTTCAGGAAGCTGGACATGTTCCCTGTAGTTCGCCGCACCGACGAACGTTCGATAGGTTTCAAGAATCACCTGCGGCTTCCATCCATTGCCATTCTCGTTAATGTACTTCGACGAGTTGGCCGTAATGGTATGTTTGTCGTCGTCTTCGACATTGCACGACGCGACAATAGTGCAATGAGTCAAGAGCCACTTGTCCGGTGTGTAGGCGGCCCACTCAATGGGCTTGTGGTGCATTGTCTCGACCAATGGCTTTGCGACCGCCTCACGGTTCTGAGGGGACGCGTACCGTTTCTTCCCCAGGGAGCGTTTCTTCACAAGCTCCCAGAGTTCCGGCTCGATAATCGCAATCGGTCGAGCCAGCATTGTCATTTCCTTTTCGCTTTTACGCATGTTGTGTCCCCTGTATTACCACTTTCTCAGGATTTTCTTGACGGTCTGGCCGATCAGTTTGGCCTCTTCCTTAATCGGCTGATCATTCTCGGTCGTCCAGCAAGAGTCATTCAGCGTGCCCACAAGCTCACCTATTCCCTCGGGCAGATCGTCCTCGTCTTCGTAGAGTGCGTCGTTCCCCTCAATGAAAAGACAGAATCCGCGCTCGCCTTTCTTTTTCGGCTGATTAGTCGGGTCCACTGTCACCCTGATATTAACCGGTGAACCTTTCTTCGTTTCTTCCTCGTGGAACAGAATCTCGTTATCGTTCACTTCGGAAGCACCACCTATATACTTACTGAGTTCTTCCTCCATTGCATCAACAAGGTCTTCGGTGTCACCGTCACCGACTGTCTCGATCCTATCGGCCTTGCGAAGTCGCGACTCAAACGCTTTCAGTTCCTTCAGACTAGCCATTTTCTTTCTCCCCTTGCGAATAGATGCTGCACGTGCTTCCTCTCCACCTTGAAGACGGTGCTTCAATTGTTCCATTTCAGGGACGGCGAAGAACGGTAGATCGACCGGCTCGTCCGTCCGCCACATAATGAACAACTCTTCCGGCCTGAACTGAG
>JGI10211J34971_10000737_pt1 | contig 27185 bp, 21 predicted proteins | sample Etolagsediment_FD_34971 | JGI IMG/M metagenome (IMG submission 34971)
GGTGCTCCCGTTCTTGCCCGACAATTTAAGTTTTCACCTGTTCAACTCTACACAGGAATCAAAACCACCGATTCGCTTCAGGATGGCGAATCTTACTTTTTTGCCGAACTAAAACGACTTAAAGAAATAATAGACAGGTTACAACACAACCAGCCGCTTTTTATCATCCTCGATGAAATCTTGCGAGGAACCAATTCCGCCGATAAACAAAAAGGTTCTAAAGCACTTATCACCCAATTGATTGGACTTCAGGCTTCGGGAATGATTGCGACACACGATTTAGCTCTTGGAAAATTAGCCGAACAATTCCCAAATCATGTGATTAACAAACGCTTTGAAGTTGAAATTGCAGGAGATAACCTGTCGTTTGATTATACGCTGAAGGACGGTATTTCGCAAAATTTAAATGCCACTTTCCTTATGGAAAAAATGGGAATAACTTTGTAATGGATTCTTTAAGACTTTGCACAATATTCCACCAAAAACTAAAGTTTGCTTTTAGTAGCTATTCTCTTTAACTTTGCACGTAAATTATATAGTCATGGAAGCGCAGGAAAACAAAATGCAAACCCCGAAAAAAAGCAGTTCAAATCTGTGGATGTACATCGTACTGATAATTTTGGCTCTCGGAATTATAGGGTTATCGGTGTGGCTGATCTCTCTAAAAAATAATATGAAAGATTTGGTTACGGAAAAAGAATTGCAGCGAATTGAGCTCCAAACAGAATTAGATTCGTTAGTGTTTCAGCACGAAAGAATGAAGGTCGCCTATGGTGAAATTTCAGATTCACTTGTTATTATGGACAGTGTTATACAAGCCAACGCCAAGGAAATCAAACAGATGCTTAATTTTAAGTGGGAATATTATAAGATAAAGAAAAAAATCGACCGTTTACAGGTTATAGCGCAGGGATATGTTCGGCAAATGGACAGCATTGTTACCATTAACCAGGAATTAACCCAGGAAAATCTGCAAATAAAAGAAGAAATTAAAATAGAAAAACGTAAAAACCAACAACTTGAGGAGCAAACCGAGGTGCTTGCCGACATCGTTACAACAGCCGCTATTCTAAATGTTTATAACCTAACCGCCATGCCAATGCATCAGAAAGGAGGAGGAAAACAAGTTGAAACTGATAAAATTAAAAGAACGGATTTAGTAAAAGTTTGTTTTACTTTAGGTGAGAACAAAGTAATAGAACCAGGTAATAAAACCATTTATATCCGCATAGCCGAACCAAACAAAGAAATACTTTCGGCAGGAAGAAGCGATGACTTTTCGTTCGATTTCAACGGAGAAAAACTGCAATATTCTGCTACCGAAACAGTAGATTATCAAAACGTGTCGCAAGAGGTTTGTATTTCATGGAATCGCCGTAGCACCAAAGAGCTAAAACCAGGCTTATACCATGTGGATCTTTTTCATGATAACAACAACATTGGGCATACTACCTTTATGTTGAAATAATAAGGTTTTCTGTTTTTCGCAATCGACCCTGAGTTATTCCGATTCTGTCATTCGGGCGATAAACCCAACACTTGCCACACCGGGTGTTTGTACTTTGTACATTTTGTTTTCAACACGCACCTTGGAAATTCCTGTTGAACTAAATTTCATCCCCTTAATTACCGTGAATGCACCTTTAATGATGCCTTCCTTATTTGTTTTGGATTTATCGATATTGAAAACATAATCCGCTGAACGCATACCCCCACCCGATTCGTAAAAGGTGATGTTAAGTTCCAGATAATCCCAGGGATAATCAGTGGTGAAGTCAGCATCAAGGTAGAAATTATACAACTGATCATCCTGCACGGGGACTTCAAAAAAAAGAAAATCGAACCTGTTCCAAACCTGGTTGTCCATTTTAACATGGTTTTCATAAACAGGAGGCTTTGAACATCCGGCAATAAAAACGAGGAACGATAAAAGAAAAAAAGTCCGGCTCATGACAACGGGAAAATTTTATGCTGACTCAGGTACAGTAAAACATCTTCAGCATGTTGATCTTTTTTTTCTGCCCTTAAAACAATGGCTGGCGTGGGGGGGATGTCAAATGGGATATCAATACCAGCTAAATGTTGAATTTTACCCTGATCTGCTAACTCGTAAATACCATATTTATCGTTTTTACGACAAAAGTCGAGATCGGCATCGAGATACGTCAAATGGAATTTGTCTTCACCAATGATGTTAGACACCTGATCGCGCACCGATTGGTCTGGCGAAACAAAGGAGCAAATCACAAGTATTCCCTGATCGTTAAGCAAACGGCACAGGTGAGCAACACGCCGCAGATGCTCAGCCCGGTCGGCAGGAGAATAGTCTAACTCGCGCGATAAGCCAGCACGTACTGATTTGCCATCGAACAGCACCACAGTAGCTCCCTGATGAAACAACTCGCGGTAAAGTGTATAAGCCAACTCGTTTTTCCCCGATCCATGCAATCCGGTAATCCAAAGGGTATGAGGTTTTTGATTAAATCGCCTTTCCTTGGTATCCAAATCAATAAGTAACTCCCCTTTTACAACCTTTTGAAACTCGTGTTGTGTTATCCGGTGCGTTTGTTGAGCTGATGTTTTATCGGTAATCATGCCAACGGCAACCGTGTTGTGGGTCATAGGATCGATTAAAATAAACGATCCGGTTTGTCTGTTTTTGTTGTAAGGATCGAAAAATAGAGGCTTTACGGAAGTAATGGTAACGTGTCCTATTTCATTGAGATTAAACGCACGGGTTTGATATTTTTCGAGCGTATTGATGTTCATCATGTAATTGATGTTGTCGATACGTGCTTTGGTGGTGTTCGAGTTATGCTTGATATAAAACTGCGTGTTGAAATCCATTGGTTTTTCGTCCATCCAAACCAACATGGCCTCAAAATGCCGTGAAATTACAGGAATATTGGCTGGATGTACAAGCATATCACCACGTGAAACATCAATTTCATCTTCTAAGGTCAGACTCACCGATTGAGGGGGAAAGGCCATTTCGGGTGATTCATCGTAGGTAACAATTTCCTTAACATGAGAAGTTTTTCGCGAAGGCAACACCATCACCTCATCACCAACTGACACAATACCAGAGGCTATTTTTCCGGCAAAAGCACGATAATCGAGGCTTGGACGAATGACATATTGAACCGGAAAACGCCAATCTGAAAAGTTACGGTCGCTTGTAATGTGAATGGTTTCCAGGTATTCAAGCATGCTTTTTCCATGATACCAGGGCATCTTATCCGACAGATCGACTACATTTTCACCTTTTAAGGCAGACATGGGAAAAAAGCGCACATCAGGTATGCCTAGAGGTGTTATAAACTCCTTATAATCAGAACATATTTTATCGTAGACCTCCTCGCTATAATCTACCAAATCCATTTTATTTACAGCCAGAGCCACGTGTTTGATGCCAAGTAGGGAAACCAGAAAAGTATGTCGTTTGGTTTGGGTAATAACCCCTTTGCGGGCATCAATCAAGATAATGGCGAGGTTTGCCGTAGAAGCGCCAGTAACCATGTTTCGGGTATATTGTTCATGACCGGGCGTGTCGGCAATAATAAATTTACGCTTGGCTGTAGAAAAATACCGGTAGGCCACATCAATGGTAATGCCCTGTTCGCGTTCAGCTTTTAATCCATCGAGGAGCAGCGCATAATCAATTTCTTCACCTGCATGACCTTCGCGTTTGCTGTCGCGTTCCAGTGCCGAAAGCTGGTCTTCATAAAGCTTTTTACTGTCGAACAACAACCTTCCAATGAGTGTGGATTTTCCATCATCGACACTACCAGCTGTTAAAAATCGCAGCAAATCCTTTTTTTGATCCTGATCAAGAAAGTCTTTTATTTCCATGTATATGATATTCTTATTTATTGTATAAATTTCAGAACCCGAAACGCCTAAGTTAAAAATATCCTTCGCGTTTCTTTTGTTCCATGCTGGCCTCCTGATCGAAGTCAATAACCCGGGTAGTACGTTCGCTTTTAGTAACTACCATCATTTCCTCCACAATTTTTTCAATTGTATCAGCCTCCGACTCGATAGCTCCTGTGAGGGGATAACAACCCAAAGTCCGAAAACGCACCTTCCGCATTTCAGCCTTAGCCGCCATTTCGGGAGGCATACGGTCATCATCAACCAGAATAAAATTGCCATCGACGTTTACCACCGGGCGCTCCTTTGCGTAGTATAAAGGCACGATGGGAATCTGTTCAAGCCTGATATACTGCCAAATGTCCAATTCGGTCCAATTGCTAATCGGGAAAACGCGAATGCTCTCCCCTTTGTGCACCTTGGCGTTATAAATATCCCACAGTTCAGGGCGTTGATTTTTCGGATCCCATTGATGGTATCTGTCTCTGAATGAATAAATCCGCTCTTTGGCTCTTGATTTCTCCTCGTCGCGACGTGCACCTCCAAAAGCAGCATCAAATTTATACTTACTCAATCCCTCCAATAAAGCCTGTGTTTTCATTACATCGGTATGCACCTTGCTGCCATGGGTATACGGACCTACTCCTTCTTCAAAAGCCTTTTTGTTATAATGCACAATTAAATCCCACCCATTTTCTTTGGCATACTTATCGCGAAAGGCAGTCATCTCGCGGAATTTCCACTTGCTATCGATGTGCATCAAAGGAAAAGGAACTTTACCGGGATAAAAGGCCTTTTCAGCCAGACGAACCATCACCGAACTGTCTTTTCCTATGGAGTAAAGCATGACAGGATTTTCAAATTCAGCAGCCACCTCACGGATAATATGGATACTTTCGGCCTCAAGCTCTCTCAGGTTGTTGATATGATATGACGGAACGTTCATGCTTCTAAAGTTAAAAAGCACAAAAATACGATTCTTTCTTGTTTTGGAGGCAACTATGTTTACAGCTATTCGATTACCCTGAGCTTTGAAGGGGGTATTTGCAGAGTAATTGATTTGGCTACGACATCGATTTGAACCTTGACACGGTTTTTACCATTCACCTCAACCAATTCACCTTTTAAGCCGGTCATACTACCTTGCATAATTTCGACCTTCATGCCTCTTTTCAAATCAATTTCATCGGGCATGGGAGGCTCTGTTTCTTCCAAAAAGTACTTTATGGCCTCAATCTGTTGTTCGGGAATAATAACAGCTTGTTTTTCAAACGAAACATATTTCAAGGCATTGGGAACATAAATGGCCTTATAGTATTCCGACTTGTTTACATACACAAAAATATAGCTTTTGAATAAAGGTTCTTCAACCCATTTTTTGCGATCAGTCCAGGATCGCAGCACTTTTATCAATGGAAGATAATAGGTTACATTCTCAGCTTCAAGCTCGATAGCCACCTTTTTCTCAGCACGAGATTTTACATAAATGGCATACCAGTGTCGTTCGTTAGGGTCCATTTATTACAAAGAAAGTTTTACAAAGGGATGCTGATCATCCGAATGGTTTTCGACTTGTTTATGACGGATATCATGCACTATTTCAATGCTGGTGCGCGCTTCGCTAAGGCCAAACCCGCCACCATGGAGTATATCTGAGTAACTCTGGGTATGAAGATCGGTAAATCCACCGCTAAACTCGATTTCTCCACCATTAACCGCAATCGAACGGTAAGTGCTTTGGTTGCGCTGCTTTACAAACTCAGGCAAATCGTTACCATCGATACTTAAGTACCACCTGACCCGTGCATTTTTTAACTGCAAAAATCCTGAGGCTTTACTATCGTTCATCAGATGCACCCTGCTGTCGACAGGTTTTCCAAAAACCCAACTTAACATATCAAAAAAGTGTATTCCGATATTGGTTACAATTCCACCTGACTTAGCGTGATTTCCTTTCCATGAGTAATAATACCATTTGCCCCTGGAGGTGATATAAGTCAGGTCGATGTCATGAATAACATTCGAGGTTTTACCAAATTCTTCCTTCAATTTAATTATGGCAGGGTGGTGACGCAATTGGAGAATGTTGAATATCTGTTTTCCTGTTTCACGTTCTATTTCAGTTAAATAGTCCAGATTCCAGGGGTTAAGCACCAGTGGTTTTTCGCAAATGGCATCGGCATCGTTGCGCAGAGCCATGCGGATATGTGCATCATGAAGAAAGTTCGGTGAACAAATACTTACATAATCTACTTTGTTGTGCCCGGAGCGACGCAGTTTATCCAAATGCCGATCGAGACGTTCAGGCTCAATAAAAAAATCGGCATCGGGAAAATAGCTGTCGATAATTCCAACACTGTCCATGGGATCGAGAGCCACAACCAGCTTATTACCGGTTTCTTTAATTGCTTTCATGTGGCGAGGAGCTATATACCCGGCTGCACCAATCAAAGCAAAGTTTTTTGGTTGCGTGTCCATGCTTATCATCATTAATTTATCCCTAAAAATTCACCTGAAATTGATTACCTAAAATAATCAAAAACAGACCTTACAGCTTATTAAACAAGCGTTTGGCAAACGACTTTCTTCTTGTCGGGCTTGTCATCGGTATAATAGCCGTAACCATAACCGTAGCCATAACCATAACCGTAGCCATAACCGTAGCCATAGCCGTAACCGTAGCCATAGCCGTAACCATAACCTCCACCCGATAGTTTGATATCATTGATTACGATATTCATTTTCATGCCGCGATCTTCAATATCTTTAATAATGGAAGCAAATACCTTTTTATGTGTAACTCCCTGACGAACGAGGAAAATATTGACATCGGTATGTTCCATCAGCAGGTAAGCATCTGTCACCAACCCAACAGGCGGCGTATCAATAATGATATAGTCATACCTTTCGCGAAGCTCTCTGAACAACTCACCACAGCGTTCGCTTGCAATCAGCTCGGCAGGGTTGGGAGGTACCGGACCGGCCATAATCATATCGAGATGTTCACTTACGCCGGAAGGCTGGATAATATCTTCTATAGTAGCTTTGTTAATAAGGTAATTGGTTAAGCCGACACTGTTGGATAAACCAAAATCCTGATAAATCTTAGGTTTACGCAAGTCGAAGCCGAGCAATACCGTCTTTTTACCATATTGGGCATAGATGCTGGCCGTGTTGATGGAAACAAAGGTTTTACCTGCACTAACCATATCGGCTGTAATCATAATACAGACCTTCTCTTTTCCTTTGGCCACATATTGAATGTTGGTACGCATGCTTCTGAAAGCCTCGCTGATACTTGATTTGGGCGACTCCAGAACTACCAGCTGGGTTTCTTTATTGGAGTGAAGCAGCTGACCAATTATGGGGAATTTGGTAGCTTGTTCAACGTCTTTTTTCTCTATAACGGTATCGTTGAAATAATCCTTACCCAACACATACGCTACCGGAAACAACAACCCAAGTAGCAGAGCGATCATGTAATTAAGCGACTTTTTGGGAAAAACCTGCTTGGTTAGTTCAGCGCGAGCCACGTCGATCACCTCGTTGTCGGGTAAGTTACTCGCTTTGGCAATCTGGGCTTCAGATCTTTTTTCAAGCAAGTAGGTGTAAATATTGTCAGCCAACTGAAACTCACGTTGCAAACCAAACAATTGCCGTTGGGTTACAGGCAGATAACTGGCTTTGTCGCTAATTTCTTTGATGCGTTTTTCAATTTCCAGAAGCGCTTGATCAGAGTTCTGGATAATGTTGTTGATATTACCCAGAATGGCGTTTTGTGTGCTTCTGATCTGGGTGTTCGTGCTGATAATCGAAGGGTTGATTTCGGTTGAGTAGAGCAGTTGCTCTGTCTTTTTGTTGTAAAGCGTGATAAGCTCGCTGACCAACTTATTTAAGGCAGGGTCTTCAATTCCCATCGCGGAAGGGGCTACAAGCTCATTAAGATTTTCAGATTTCTTTGTGATGTAGTTCTTCAGGTTTTGATAATACCTTGATTTAATGAGCAACTCGGCTTTCTGCTTTTGCAGGTCTTCGATGTAGGTAAATACCTGCTGAGCCTGAAAACTCATGTCCATCACTTCGTTTTTCGATTGAAAATCCTGCAAATTGATTTCTGCATTGTTCAAGGTATCTGCAATAATTTTCAATTGCCCGTCGATAAACCGGATTGTATTATCCGTGATTTGGTTTTTTTGTTCCAAACTACGTGTGAGGTAAACATCTACCAAGGTATTTAAAAAGTTAACTGCCTTTTTGGTATTGTCTTTTTTAAGTTTGATGTCCAGAATAGAAGCTTCACGGTTAATGGGTTCAATTTCAAACCCCCGGAATTGTTCTGTAAGGCTGTAATAATCGTTAAAAACAAAATAGAACGACTCCTTCAAATTTACTTCAGGATCAAAAAAGTCGGTGAGCAAAATGGAAAAGTTACCATAAGGTGTTTCTATCCTTTCACCAAAATTAAATTCTCCATTCCACTTAACCCGCTCAATAATTTCGTCATCATACTTGCTTTTAGCAAAGTTGTATTTTTTAATCAACTCGGCATCGGCCTCAAGGGTAAAGGAGTTTTTGTCAACAAATTTAAGCCGGTATTGCAGACCCACTGCCTGAGCAATAGCGGTGTCGAATACCACTTCAAACGGGGCATTTTGATACAATTCGGTGTTAATAAGTCCTTCATCAACATAGTAAGCCACTTCAAAATCCAGACTCTGGATGGCACGGTACGAAAGAGAGAAGGAGGTTAAAATACCGATTTCATTCTGCACATTTTGTTGGTTGTTACTTAAGCCCATTCCAATCAAAGAAGAGGGATCAAGTTTCGACTTATCGTCTTTTACCAAAACGGTGGTGTTAACCTCAAAAACAGGACTTGTGTACTTGTTAAACAAGAAAGCGACTACAACCGCCACAAAAATGGTGAGTGCAAACAAATACCAATACCTGACAAATTTAAAAAAGAGCGCCTTTATATCTATGGTTTCCTCTTGTGGCTGTATTCCATCAAAATTTTCTATTGCCATTTTTCAAAACTGTTGGTTACTTAATATAACTTAAAATCAATACTGTGGAGGAGATTGCGCCAAACACAATGCCGTACGGGAAGTTGGCAAAAGTAAACTGTTTGCCTTTAACCGGTTGCACGTAAACAATATCATTGGGTTTGAGGTAGTAATATTCCGAAAGCAGGATGTCACGTTTGGTCATATCAACGTATACTACTTCCGATCCGGTTTTATTTTGGCGGATGATGGCTACCTTATTGCGGTTGGCAAAATCGGTTAGGTCGCCCGACATCGATACGGCCTCAAACAAGTTAATGTTGTCCTGATATACTTTATACTGTCCCGGGCGGTTAACCTCGCCCAACAAGGTAAGGTTGTAGTTCACCAACTTTACAATCACGACAAACTCTTTAAGGTAGACCTGAAGTCTGTCTTGCAGCAGCACCGTAACCTCTTCGATAGTCATGTTTTGCACATTGATTTCACCGATCATCGGAAAATCAAGGCTGCCGTTTTCGTTTACATTATAACTGTTCAGGTAAACAGAGGCATCGTTGTTTATGTTGTTTCCCGTACCGCTGGTAAGTGGATTCAGCAACAACGTAGTTTTTTCGTCAAGTGTAACCACCCTGATATACAGGTTGTCGCCAGGCTGAACACGGTAATCAATTTTTCTTTCGTTGTTGAATGAACTTAAGGTATCAAGTTCATTTCTTACCTGTAAGTAAAGCATTTTCTTCTGCGGAATGCATGAAGTAAAAAGGAAAGCTGCTAAAGCTATCCAGAGTAAAGTCCTGAATGGAGGTGCGAAGGATTTTTTCATGAATGATCGACTTCTAGGATAATAGCGTTATATTTGGAATAATTCGGCAAATGTACTTTTTTTTTAAACAGATCTATATAAAAAACACCATGTGTCCCTGCTTTTATAGACACAACGGGGTAAAAGTAACAATTTTTGAGATAATTAGCCTCTGTTTTACCTATTCATCAAAAAAATCTTTAACTTAAATTTAACCTCTTACTAAAATTTTTAAAAGCGTTCACCCTCTGATGTCTATTTGTTTACCTTTGATGCTGAATAATTAACCACTTGCTCATGACAATAAAACCTGTCTTTCTTTTTATGGTTTTTCTGGCAACTACACCGGTGCTGCTGCTATCACAAACTGCACCTGTTGACCCCTCAGTTCCAGCCTTGTATTCCGGAATAATGGTTCACCCTCAAAAAGGACTGTATCACCTACCCATTATTTCAGGCGATACTTTTTGGCTTAAAAAATCTTCCGACACCACCAATCCTTTTAAGCTATTGACCCTGCCCCGGGTTGAGCATCAAAGCCTTATATTCGACTTCGGCAATCCCAAACTATTTGGCACGCTCGTATACGGAACTTTTCCTGAAGAAAGAACGAAATATAGTTTCCCTACATTCTCAAAAAACGCCAGAATAATCTCAGGAAAAACAAAAGCAGACCTCTCCGGATTTCTAAGCAAAAACATGTCACAGCCTGTCATATTTGTTGCCTATCAGGTGCATGACCAATACGGCCAGCGGCTTTATCAAGGTAAAATTGCAATAAAAACCAGCAATCCTCCGGTACTTAAACCTTACCTTATTGAAGGACCAATGGTTAATGTGGTTACCGATACCTCAGCACGCCTGTCATTTATCGCAAGCAAAGGAGGTGAAACAAGTTTGACGGTGAATGACAAGTTGTATAATCAGGCTATAAAAACCAACGAACTCAACACCGGGACTTTTTATGAGTTCGATGTCAGAGGATTACACCCTTTAACGGAATACAGTTACACCATTACTTACGGTGAATTTTCTGAAACCTATAGCTTTGTTACAGCTCCCGCTTCAGGCAGCAGTCACCCGTTTGTTTTTGCCTTCACCTCAGGATCGATGGCCAACAAAACCGATATCGCGCAGAGCGAATTGGGCATTAACACAAGCATGCTCGAAAGGCTGGGTATTTTGGCCGGGGATAACCAAGTGTCTTTTATTCAGTTTTCTGGCAATCTGATCTCTGGCTATTGCACAGAAAAAAGGCAGGCTGCGTTTCAATACCACAACTGGAAAAAGGCTGTAGAATTCTTTGGACATTACCTGCCTGTTTACACCACGATGGGGCATCACGAATCACTCAGGTATGTGTTTGATGATGGACAGGGTTCAAGCCTGTCCGTTGACCAGTTTCCCTTCAATACACAGGCCGCAGAGGCTGTGTTTTCTGAGCAGCTTATCAATCCCGAAAACGGACCTGAGAGTGAAGATGGAAGTAGGTGTGATCCGTATGAAAACCGGGATGATTTTCCCCGATATGACGAACAAGTATATCATTATCAATACGATAATCTAGCTGTTGTGGTGCTTAATACCCAATACTGGATTTCGATGCCACGGAAAGCCGTACAAGAAATAGGAGGCAATGTATCAGGATACATTATGGACAATCAATTGGCTTGGTTGCAAAAAACGTTAACACAATTGGATGAAAACGAAACTGTTGATCATATCGTGGTGGTTTGTAATGCTCCGCTTTTTCCGGTAAACGGGAATTTTGCAACAGGCATGTGGTACGGTGGAAACAACCTCATAAAACCAATTGTGGCTGCCGAACCTGCTATGGTGGGAATACTTGAGCGCCGTGATGAGTTAATCGACTGTATGATTAACGAGAGCGAAAAGGTGGTTTTGTTACTGTCATCCTCCGATATGGGGTATTCTCGCTTATCGGTAGAGCGCGAAATGCCGCTGTATCCTGAGTTATACCAATCCAAAAAAACAAAAATTAAAAAGTCTGTCACCCAACTCTGCTGTAGTCTTGCCGAAGGCCAGGTTGATGCAAATGAAAAATATCCGTGGCAGGACTTTGTAGCCAAAGTCTCGTCGCAAGCCGCAACAGCACTCATCAGCGTAAATGGAGAACAATTAAGCATCAGTGTGATCAATCCAAAAACAAATGCCATTATTGACACTTTTCAAATAAAATAACCCGGCACTTTTAACAGAAATTAAGGCCAAAAGATAAAGTTTCTGTCTGTCAATACATTTTATATTACTTTTGCGCCTTCAAAAAATACCTTAATAATCGATAAACTTTTTAGTAATGACAAAAAACCTCGTAATTGTAGAGTCACCGGCAAAAGCAAAAACGATAGAAGGATTCCTTGGAAAAGAATTTGTGGTGAAATCAAGTTACGGACACGTAATGGACTTGAACAAGACAAAAATAAGTGTAGATGTTGATAACAATTTTGAGCCGAAGTATGAAGTCAGCGCCGACAAGAAAAAGTTGGTGGCGGAGCTGAAGAAAATGGCCAAAGAAGCCGAAATGGTTTGGCTGGCCTCTGATGAAGACCGCGAAGGGGAAGCCATATCTTGGCATTTGTACAATGCCCTGGGTCTCAAAGAGGAGAAAACCAAGCGCATTGTGTTTCACGAAATCACAAAAAACGCCATTCTCAACGCCATACAAAACCCCCGTTCCATCGACCATAATTTGGTTAGCGCGCAGCAAGCCCGGCGCGTTCTGGATCGACTGGTGGGTTATGAATTGTCGCCCTTGCTCTGGAAAAAAGTTAAACCATCACTCAGCGCAGGACGTGTACAGTCGGTAGCCGTGCGACTTATCGTTGAGAGAGAAGAAGAAATAAAAGGCTTCAATTCGACCTCGTCCTATCGTGTGGTTGGCGATTTTGTTTTGAGTGAAGACAAAGAGAAACAAATGTTTCAGGGCGAATACCCCATTCGTTTTAACGAAAATAAGGAAGCCCACACCTTTTTAAGTAGCCAAATCGACGCCAGTTTTAAGGTAAAACAGGTTGAAACAAAGCCTGCGAAGAAGTCGCCTGCCGCGCCATTTACCACCTCCACACTACAACAGGAAGCGGCTCGAAAGCTAAGTTTTTCGGTTGCTAACACCATGCGTGTGGCACAAAACCTCTACGAGTCGGGGAAAATTACGTACATGCGTACCGACTCGGTTAACCTATCGGATTATGCCTTGAAAATGGCCAAAGAGGAAATCACAAAATCCTACGGCGACAAGTACGTGAAAACCAGAAAGTATGCCACCAAAACCAAAGGGGCACAAGAGGCTCATGAGGCTATCAGACCAACCGACCTCCACGAATCGACAATAAAAGCCGGTTCCGACGAGCAGCGTTTGTATGAATTGATTTGGAAACGTACCATCGCTTCACAAATGAGTGATGCCGAACTGGAAAGAACCCAGGTAAAAATTGAATCCAGTGGCGCTGAACAGTTTTTTGTTGCCTCAGGAGAAGTAATCAAATTCGACGGATTTTTAAAAGTATACCTCGAAGGATCAGATGATGAACCGGGTGAACAAGAAGGAATTTTGCCTGCAATGAAAGCCAACGATCGGCTTAACCTGTTGCAAATGACTGCGAAAGAGAGGTTCTCAAAACATCCGCCACGATACACCGAAGCCAGTTTGGTAAAGAAACTCGAAGAGCTGGGTATTGGTCGCCCTTCTACTTATGCTCCTACCATTTCAACCATTCAAAAACGTGAGTATGTGGTTAAGGAAACCAGAAAATCGGAGAAAAGAACCATCCAACTGATTACGCTGGCCAGTAACAAAATTACCGAGAAGAAACTTTCAGAGAACATCTCATCCGAGCAATCGAAATTGTTTCCTACAGATATTGGTGCTTTGGTTACCAAATTTCTCATGCAATATTTTGATGATATTCTGGATTATCAATTTACGGCCACCGTTGAAAAAGAGTTTGATGAAATTGCTGACGGATTAAAAGAATGGAATCAGATGATTAAAGAATTCTATGGTCCGTTCCACAATAAAATTGCTGAAACTCAGGAAAATTCAGGTAAATTTAGTGGCGAAAAACTGTTGGGTGTTGATCCCGATACAGGCAAAAATGTTTTTGTTAAAGTAGGCAGGTTTGGTCCGCTAGCACAAATTGGCGATACCGAATCAGAGGAAAAACCCCGATTTGCCGGTCTGCGCAAAAATCAGAGCATTGAAACCATTACGCTCGAGGAAGCCTTACGTTTGTTCGATTTTCCACGATCCCTCGGAGTTCTCGAAGACGAAGAAGTAACGGTGGCTATCGGAAGGTTTGGTCCGTATATTAAATTTAACAAAGGGTTTTTCTCACTAAAAAAGGACGATGATCCGGGCAGCATTGAACTGGAACGTGCCATCGAAATAATCCGTGATAAGCAACAAGCTGATAAGGAAAAACTCATTAAAAAATTCGATGAAGATCCGGATGTACAACTTCTAAACGGAAGATATGGCCCTTATCTGGTCATCAAAAAGAAAAATTTTAAACTCCCGAAGGGTACTGATCCTCAGACGTTGTCGCTGGAGGATTGTTATAAAATAGCTGAAGACCCTAACAATACGCCTAAGAAACGTTTTGTGAAAAAGAAAAAATAAACCCTTTGACAGGATGAATATTTCAGTACTTTCGTTTCCAAAAGCATGAAAACCCGGGTATGGAATTGAATCAATATTTTCATCCGATAGAGGCCAGTTGGATAAATGAGCTGAAACACTCAGGCCGGCATAGGTTTGCCGATATGGTAGCAACTTATACCACCGAAAGTTCGTTTCCTGATCTTTCTGATTTTAAGCTGGCCATAATCGGTGTTCCCGAAGATCGTGGATCGGTGTCAAACGCAGGGTGCTCGCAAGCTCCCGATCAGGTACGTGTTCACCTATACAAACTTTTTACCCATTGGAATCACTTGTCGATATGCGATCTGGGCAACGTGATTCAGGGTCATCGTCTTGAGGATACGTATTTCGCCGTGAAGGAAATCATATCTTATCTGGTACGAAATCAAATCCTGCCTGTCATCATCGGCGGAAGCCAGGACCTTACTTATGCCAACTACCTGGCTTATGAAAATATAGGACGCATTATCAATATTGCGGCCATCGATCCAATGTTTGATCTGGGTCATGATGAACATGAACTCAATAGCCAAAGCTATCTGAGCAGAATTATTCTCCATCAGCCCAATTTTCTTTTCAACTACACCAACATAGGATATCAAACCTATTTTGTGGATCAGGATTCGCTCATATTGATGAAAAACCTTTACTTCGACGTGTTTAGGTTGGGGAATGTGCGCGCCAACATTGAGGAAACAGAACCCATGGTGCGCAATGCCGATATCCTGAGCATTGACGTAACTTCGATCCGTCATTCAGATGCTCCGGCAAGTAACCAAAGTTCACCAAATGGGTTTTATGGGGAAGAAATTTGCCAGATTTGTCGGTATGCGGGCATGAGCGACAAACTGTCCAGCATAGGTTTTTACGAACTAAATCCTGCTCTGGATGTAAGCGATCAGTCGGCCTTTCTCTTTGCCGAAATGATTTGGTATTTTCTGGACGGATTTGCCAACCGTCAGCACGATTTTCCGGAAAAAACAAGCGAAGACTTCATTAAATATACCGTTCATAACGAAGAGTTCAGCGAAGAACTGGTCTTTTTAAAAAGCAAGAAAACCAACCGCTGGTGGATGGTGGTGGGGGCAAAAGAGGTGATAGGCCGAAAATATACCAGACATCAATATGTTCCATGCAGCTATAGCGACTACCAGATGGCTCTTAATCAGGAAATCCCGGACAGGTGGTGGAAAGTGCAGCAAAAAATAATGTAACGTTACTTTTTTTTGCGGTCCGGATTATCTTGTAAAAAGGATTTCCACCCGCTATACGATTTTGATGTTGAGGTAGCCTTGCCCTGGAAGAAGTGACAAACGGCAGCGGCCAGTCCATCGGTAGCATCAAGATATTCAGGAGCTTCTTCAATTTTCAATAAATTAGTTAACATACCTGCCACTTGTTCTTTGCTTGCACTTCCGTTTCCGGTAATGGATTGTTTGATTTTTTTTGGCGAATACTCAAAAATCGGGATGTCTTTATAAAGGCCCGCGGCCATTGCAACTCCTTGTGCACGACCCAATTTAAGCATCGACTGCACGTTCTTTCCAAAAAATGGAGCTTCGATAGCCAACTCATCGGGATGGTATTGTTCGATTAGTCCAAGTGTCCGTTCAAAAATCTTTTTTAATTTTAGCGCATGATTTTCATAGGCCGCCAGCTTAAGCACACCAAGGGTAATCAGCTTCATGCTGTTGCCCTGCTGATGTATAATACCATACCCCATTATGTTTGTCCCGGGGTCAATACCAAGAATGATGCGTTCCAAATGACGAGATTCTAATTTAAATGAACACAAAACTACGGAAAACCACGAACACTGTCATCAAATTATTGGTGGTCGTTGTAACATTTGTTTTCCTGTACAATCAACTGGTAACCAGACATGATCTGGAAAATGTCTTGCCCTATTTCTCTGAAGTCTACCGAACGCATGGCCTTTCACCTTTGTGGATTGTTATCATTGCGCTGCTGGCTGTGAATATCAGCCTCGAAACGATCAAGTGGAAGTATGTCATCGCTAAACTTGAAAAGGTTCCTTTTTTAAGGGCACTTAAAGCCGTTCTGGCCGGCATGGCGGTTAGTATGTTTATGCCAAACCGGGTAGGCGACTATTTAGGCAGGGTCTTTATTCTTAAACAAGCCGACAGATTACAAGCCGTACTGGTTACTATTTTGGGAAGCATGGCACAGCTGGTAACAACTTTACTGTTCGGTCTCGTTTCAACTTTTTTTTATTACCCTGTGGTTTTTGATATAGCTATACCATTCCACCGCTGGGTTTATTCGGGTATAATAGTGGGCGGTCTCATAACAGGAACGATTTTCGTTCTGACATTTCTAAATTTCAGCACTTTTTCGCTCATTCTTAAGCGGATAAGTGGCAAGGGGTACAAACGGGTAAAAAAATATACCGATGTTTTTCAGCTTTTCTCTTCGCTCGAATTAACGTGGATTCTTGTGTTAAGTATTGCACGCTATCTGGTGTTTTCGTTACAGTTTTTTTTACTTCTTCACGTTTTTCAAATCCCGTTAACCTATTTCCCAGCCATGATGCTGATTGGAATGGTGTATCTTTTTATGACAGGGATACCCACCATTGCGCTGACAGAATTTAGCATCAGAAGCTCGGTGAGCATTACCATTTTCGAGACCTATCTGCTCATGATGGGCATTTGGAACGAACAATTCGTTTTTGGTATTGCGGCTGCATCCTCCATTTTATGGATAATCAACCTGGTTTTCCCGGCAGCTGTCGGCATTCTTTTCATTTTTAGTTTACGCTTTATCCGGAAAGATCATGTGGATTAGCCTGATTTCATATTTTGTTTTGGGCGTTACCATGGCCTATTTGCTCATGATGCTATTGATGACAATGGGTTGGATCAGGTTGTCCATTCAACCCGATTACAGCGATCAAACTCTGCCAAAAGTTTCGGTGGTGGTGGCCGCACGAAATGAGGAACCTGTGATTGAAAATCTCATTCAATGTCTTGTAAATCAAAATTATCCAAAACATTTGCTGGAACTTATTATTGTAGACGACAATTCATCTGATAACACCAAAGCCATTGCACAAAAACACGCGAAGAACCATGTTAATGGCCAATTTTATGTATTAAGCAGCGAAGGCGAGGGTAAAAAAGCAGCACTTCGACAAGGTATAGCGCACTCTGGCGGTGATATTATCGTAACTACCGATGCCGACTGCACCATGCCGGAAGATTGGATAAAGACATTGATACGACCTTTTTGCGACAACAACACCATGATGGTACTTTCGTCTGTTGTTTACCATAAAACAAATGGTTTTTTACAACAATTCTTTGCCATTGAGTTTATGAGTTTGGTGGCCTCAGGGGCGGGTGCGGCGGGACTAGGCCTTCCGTTTATGGGAAATGCAGCCAACATGGCCTTTCGGCGAAGCGTATATGAGCAGGCACATCAAAGTGCTGAATACAATCATTACACGTCCGGTGACGATGTTTTTCTTCTACATCAAACCATACACAAACACGGCCATAAGAGCATTTGCTTTTTGCCCCGCAAAGAAGCCATTGTTACAACGGTTCCNCCAAACAATTTGTCGCAATTCATAACACAACGATTGCGTTGGGCTTCTAAATCAAAAGGTTACAAATTACCAATGGCCATNGGGGTTGCGATAATTGTTTTGCTCATGAACAGTATACTTGCAATAAGCTTGATAGCCGGAATTTTCATCCCTTGGATTTTAATAATTTTCGCCTTGTTGATGCTAACGAAAATATTGGCCGATTTTCCATTGATCAACCGTTTTACACGTTTTGTTCAACGCAGAGATTTAATGCGGTTTTTCGTTCCTTTCAGTATAATCTATCCCTTTTATCTGACTTTTACCGGAATTTCATCTTTCTTCATAGGATTTACGTGGAAAGATCGGAGGTATTCAAAGTAGTTTTCAGAAGCCCTTTTCTTTGATAATCAATTCAGCAATTCCCAGATCGAGTGGTGTTGTAATCTTGATGTTTTCAGATTCTCCATCGATAAGAATCACCGGATAACCAATGCTTTCGAGAACAGAGGCGTCATCAGTAAATTTTTCATCGAATGATTGCCGGTAAGCTTGCAAAATCAGGTTACTGCGAAAAACCTGAGGCGTTTGCACCAACCGATATTGTGAACGATCGAGGGATTTGTTGTGAGGACCTGAAACATAGCGTATTGATTCATCAACTGGAACTACCGGCACAGCACAGGTTTTTTGTTCAGCTGTTTTGAAGGCATTGGCGATCAGCTCTTTGGATACAAAAGGACGTGCTGCATCATGAATGGCCACCAAAGAAGGATTGGTAACCAACCGCATGCCGGCAACGACCGAGTGAAACCTGGTGGGACCTCCTGCAACTACACTATGCTCGATTTTAAAGTTGTGTGTTTGGCATAACTCCTTCCACAATTCTTGCCATTGTTCATTTAATACGAGCACAAATTCGGTCCTCCAGTGCCGAGAAAGCTTCAAAAGCATGCATAATAACCGGCTTCCCGGCAAGTAAGGCAAATTGTTTAGGTATCTCTGAACCAAACCTGAGGCCTTCGCCACCGGCCATGATTAGAATGTATTTTTTCATGAAAATGATTTCGTTATTTAAAACCTGCCATCCACCTGCTACCATAATGACACAAGGAAGGACAGTGAAAACAAGCAACCCGGCATTAAACCGGGTTGTTTACAATATTATTGGTTTACTACAATACCAAAAGGGCATCTCCGTAAGTGAAAAACTTATACTTCTCCTTGATAGCTACATCATAGACTTCGCGCAAAAACTCATAACCTGCAAACGCTGAAACCATCATCATCATTGGCGACATGGGCAAATGAAAGTTTGTAACCATGGCGTCTGCTGTTCTAAAATCATAGGGTGGATTAATAAATTTGTTGGTCCAGCCACTGTATGGTTTTATCTGACCGGTAATACTAACGGCTGTTTCGAGCGCTTTCAAACTGGTAGTACCCACAGCACAAATTTTATGACGTTGTTCGATGGCGTTGTTGTAGATATCAGCATTTTTCTGATCAATAAACATTTCTTCCGAGTCAACTTTGTGCTTTGTCAGGTCTTCTACTTCTATGGTTCTGAAATTACCTAAGCCGGTATGCAGGGTAATTTCGGCAAAGTTAATACCCTTTATTTCCATGCGCTTCATCAGCTCGCGCGAGAAGTGCAGTCCGGCAGTTGGGGCAGCAATAGCTCCTTCGTGGCGGGCATAGATGGTCTGGTAACGTTCTTCATCGGTTGCCTCGACCGGACGTTTATGAATTTTTGGCAAGGGGGTTTGACCTAGCATCTGGATGGTATTCTTAAACTCTTCGTACGTACCATCAAACAAAAAACGCAGGGTACGACCACGTGAAGTGGTGTTGTCAATTACTTCTGCAACAAGTTCTTCATTGTCACCAAAATAAAGCTTGTTACCAATACGAATCTTACGGGCGGGATCAACCAAAACATCCCATAAGCGGCTTTCTCTGTTTAACTCACGTAGCAAAAAGACTTCAATTTTTGCTCCAGTTTTTTCCTTTTCACCATACAATCTGGCCGGAAAAACACGTGTGTTGTTAAGAACAAATACGTCACCCTCAGAAAAATAATTTAATATGTCTTTAAACGTATGGTGCTCAATAGAGCCAGTCTTTCTGTTTACAACCAACATTCTGGATTCATCCCGGTTTTTTGGAGGATGGTCAGCAATTAATTCGCGAGGTAATTCAAACTTAAATTGGGATAGTTTCATGATGATTATTTAAAATGTTTTTGTATATTCAACCCAATGCTGAAAAAGTTTGCAAAGATACAACTTTTATACCTCTTTGTCAAGTATAACAGCGGTAAAAACCTATTTATCAGTTAAATAGTGAGCGTTTTTTTAACTTTATTAAGAATTATCAAAGTTTTAGTGGGAATTCCGGCTTTCAACCGAAATATCTCAGGCAACAAGGTCTCATTTTCGTTGATGAAAAAACCGCCAGCCAAGCGTTGCAATTGAACTGAAGAACAGTATCAGCACAAACCAACCCGCCAAACTTAAGCCCGATTGTGTTTTGTAAAGCCATGTGGCCAGATTTCCGATAAACAGCCATTGAAAAACATAAATCACCGTTACATTTTTCCCAAGCCATTGAACGTAGCGTAGCACTGCATGATCATAATTTGTGGCAACGTAATCGCATACAACCAGCCATAAAATCATAAATATCAACGTGAAACCATAAAACAGAACTCCATGATGATAATACACTGGCAGATCGGTTGAGATTTGAAAACCAAAATTTATGGTCGCAATAAGTAAAACTACCACGCCTCCAATAACGAATCGGCTCCAGGACTTGTAAAATAACAGAATCTGTTCTTGCCATAAATTAAACAGATATCCGGTTAAAACGTAAGCCATCCAAGGAATTACGGGAAAATACGACCACCAGCTGTTTGAATAAAAGTAAGCCAAAAAATAAGCTGACTGACCTTCCAATACGGGAGGTTTAAAAAACTCAGGAACAGCTATCAGAACAAAAATCAAGGCAAGAAAAATATACTTGTTCTTTCCGAAAAAATGTACCACCAGTGCAACAACTATCACCGACAATCCGGCAAGGAAGAGTATGTCGACGCCAAACAGGTAGTCCCAAGGGGTCAGGTTTAACTTTCCGGTAAAAATATGTACAAACAAGTTCATGTTGAGGCCGACATTTAGCAAAAACCCCCAAACAAGAAGTTTCACACCGCGGTACAAATTCCCTTTCAATTTTTTGTTGCCGTAGGCCAAAAAATAACCCATCACAGCCATAAAAACCGGGGCGGCAGGTGGTCCTCCCATAAAAAGTGAAGCTTTTCCAAAAAGGCCGGAATACCAATCCGGTATGGCAAAAAGCTCGGTAAGATGAACCTGAACCATAAAAATAACAGCCAGTCCCTTTAAAATATCGGCGGTTTTATTCCGCATAATTTTCTTTATTCAATTCAATACCTGGTATATCATAAAACAAGAGTTCAGCCCTCACGACTGAACTCTTCAAAAATACGATAAATCTGTATGGATAAAACCATGCAGGACAAGTACAATACTATTTTTTTCTGGTGAACCAATATACTTTAGCTGAATAAAGCAGCTGATACATTGCCGGCACAATAACCAAGGTTAAAAAGGTGGCAAAGGTCAGTCCAAAGATTACAGTCCAGCTCATGGGAGCCCAAAAAGCAGCATTGTCGCCACCAAAATAGATGTTTGGATTAAAGGTGTTGAAAAAAGAAATGAAATCAATATTCAAACCTACGGCCAGTGGCATCAGTCCTAAAACGGTGGTTATAGCCGTCAGCAGCACGGGGCGCAGTCTGGTTTTTCCTGCTTCAACAATACAATCCTTAGCCTCCGACATGGGCAAATTATCCTCAGGAGCAATTCCCAGTGTTTCTTTCCGGCGCAACTTCACCAAACCGATGTAATCGATAAGCACAATGGCGTTGTTTACAACCACTCCGGCTAGCGACACGATCCCAATCCCTGTCATAATTACCACAAAGTCCATGTGGAAAGTTGCCAATCCGCCGAAAACACCAATCGTGCTTAGCAAAACACTAAACATGATAATGGCAGGTTTAACAATAGAGTTAAACTGCGAAACCAGGATGATGGTGATAAGCGAAAGGGCGATCAACATAGCCATCGACAAAAACGCCATCGACTCATCCTGTTCCTCCTGCTCCCCGGTGAACTCATATTTATACCCGGCCGGCATTTCAAAATCGGCCATCATTTTTTTAAGTTCTACATTAATCTCATTGGCGTTGTACCCTTCAACTACGTTTGAATAAATGGTAATCATCCGGTTGCGGTCTTTTCGGGTAATCGCTCCGTATGTAGAACTATAGTCAAATTCGGCTACTGCCGAAATGGGCACTTGTACAATTTTGCCTGACGACTGATTTCGGAAAGTGATTCGCTGGTTAATTAAATCCGCTAAATTGTAACGGTAATCTTCGTCGAGACGCATAACAATTTTATACTCATCTTCTCCATCTTTGTAATCCGAGATTTCTTTTCCAAACAAAGAGGTGCGCAATGCATCGGCAATTTGTCCGGTAGACAGGCCATATCTGCGTGCTTTTTCACGGTCGATATTCACAAGCACCTCTGGCTTCCCAACATCCAGGTCAATTTTAAGTGCTTCTATTCCAGGAATATTGGCTTCGTTAAACATGGCACGAAGGGTATCTGTCAAATACAACAACTTATCAAAATCACGGCCACTTATTTCGAGGTTAATTGGTTTTCCGGTTGGCGGTCCTTCGCTTTGCTTTTCGACGGATATGGTAACACCAGGATACTTACCTACAAGGTTATCAGTGAGTTCGCGCAATATATCGGAAGTACTTTTCCCTCCGCGTTTATCAAAATCGATAAAATTTATGGTTATCAAACCCCTGTTGGGCATGCCCCCTCGACCGCTAAAACCATCGTCTTCACTTACTGCACCTTTTCCGGCCAGAGTAAGCATCGATTCCACCAACTCAAAGTTGGGTTTTAAAACGGAAATAACTTTTTGCTCCAACATCCGCATGGTAGAGTCGGTAACCTCCACGTCGGTACTTATGGGTAACTCAGCCACAACATTTATTAAACTTGGATCTGTAGAAGGAAAGAAATCCACTTTCGGGTTAGAGCCAAAGTAAAACATCATGGTAAGCACCATCAGGAAAAATGTGCCGATAACCAGCCCCAGCGGATGCCGTTTTGAAATGGCAAAGGTGACGAAGCGAACGTAGAAATTCTCAAGCCAAACCAGGAAAACATTTTGAAACCAGATGGCCAATCGCGACAAGAAAAGCAGGTTTAGTAATCCAATGAAAGCAAAAATCATAAATAATGTTCCTACCCAATTCACTTGTAAAGCATAAAAAATCAGGCCTAAACCTATCAAAACAGCCATCAGAATAATAGCACGCTTAACCTTAGGCAGTTGAATGTTTGCTCCCTCGCGATAAAAGTCGGTAAAGAGAACAGGGATAATGATTAAGGCCACAAGAAGTGAAGATATCAATACAAAAATAAGTGTAAGTGGCATAAACGACATGAATTCGCCCATGATGCTTTTCCAGAAAAGAAGAGGAAAGAAAGCGGCCAATGTTGTTGCCGTAGATGAAATAATAGGCATAGCTACTTCACCCGTTCCTTGTCGGGCTGCCTCCATTACCGGATAACCCTTGTGAACATATCGATAGATATTCTCAGTTACCACAATCGCATTATCGACCAACATCCCCAAGGCCAGGATAAGCGAAAACAGCACAATCATATTAATGCGGTAATCAATGACTCCCATGATCATAAACGAAAGGAACATGGACATAGGAATAGCAAGACCTACAAAGAGGGCATTTCGGGTTCCTAAGAACAAGAACAGGATGAAAACCACGAAGATGACACCAAGAATAATGCTGTTTTCCAGGTTGCTTAGCTGCATTTTTACCATCTCGCTTTGATCACTTGTAATTGTAACCACCAGGTTTTCAGGGATCATGCCATTTTTTTGACCAACATGAAGCACATCCATTACCTGATCGATGGTTGAAAGCAGGTTTTGTCCGCCCTTTTTCACCACCTGTAGCGAAACCACCGGTTGTCCGCCAAGATAGGCATAACTGTCACGGTCTTTGAACCCATAACTAACGTTGGCGATGTCTTTTAAATAAACAATGTGACCTTCTTCACTCTTTACGATAACATCGAGAATTTGTTTTGGATTGGTAAACTCGCCAAGAATACGGACGGAACGCTGTATATCACCCAAACGCACATCACCTCCCGACATGCTGACATTTTCGCTGGCTATGGCCGTTTCTACATCGCCATAACTCACTTGCATAGAGGCCATTTTAAAAGGATCAAGGTTAATTTTTACCTCACGCTCAGTGATTCCGGTAATTACCACCTTCGACACTTCAGAAATCGTTTCAATTTCGTCTTTCAAATCTTCGGCAAAATCTTTCAACTCGCTTATACTGTAGTCGCCCGAAAGGTTGATGTTGATTACCGGAAACTCAGAAAAATCGATGTCAGTAACCATCGGGTCGGTAAGCAGATCGTCGGGCAATTCGCTTTTGGCTTTATCCACCGCATCTTTTACATCCTGCAAAGCCGTTTTAATGTTTACATCGGTTTGAAATTCCACAAACACATTCGAGGCATCCTGGCTCGAAACGGTGGTCATCTTTTTAATTCCCTTAACCGATTCAATTTCTTTTTCCAGCGGACGGGTGAGCAAATTCTCTATATCCACCGGAGGATTTCCAGGATAAAGCGTCTGCACCATAATGGTTGGAATATTGATGTCAGGGAAAAGTTCTTTTGGCATAGAGACATAAGAGAAAACACCAAAAAGAACCGCCAACCCCATGATGAGGTAGGCCGTGTTTTTATTGTTCAATGCCCAGGTAGAAAGCCAGAAATTTCTTTCATTCGAGCTTTTCTGCGGGTCGTTTAATTCCTGATTCATTGGTTGTGTTTTAATAGAAAAATTTAATTAGCGATAACATTCAAAACTGCACCATCCGACACATTGTTGTATCCATTGGTGATGACAACACTGCTCAGGTTTAAACCCTTTAAAACTTCAGTTTCATCCTTGAATGACCGTCCGGTTTCAACGTATTGTTTTTGAGCAACCTTTTCACCGTTTTTATCTACAGCTACATATAAATAGCTTCCATTCAGGTCTTTTCTTATCAAAATAGAAGGAACAACCAACGCATCAGCCTTGAAGTAGTCGTTAATTTCAATGTTGGCAATCATGTTTGGTTTAAACTTCCAATCGGGGTTGTTCAATTCTATTTCAACAGTAAAAGTTCGGTTTTGTTTGTTGATAACATTACCTGTCCGGGAAATTTCACCTTGTAAGGAAACACCAGGTAACGAAGGAAAACTAACCAAAACCTCATCCCCCTTTTTAATCACTGCCAGATACGCTTCCGACACCTGAGCCTTTACTAAGAGCTGTTCGATATTCACTACATACATAAACCGCATTCCGGGTGAAGCTATTTCGCCTTTTTGCATAAAAACCTCTTCAACAACGCCATTAATGGGTGATTTAATGAGATGCAAATCATATTGCGCTTTTAAGGTGGCCAGACGGTTTTGTAGTCCTTCAAAACTATTTTTTGCTTCGAGATACTGCCGTTCCGACCCGATATTCTGTTCCCACAAAGTTGTCTGTTTGGCAAAGATCGTTTCGGCCAGTTCGAGTTGCGACTGAACTTCGAGGATATTGCTTTCAATAACATCGGTATTTAACTTGGCCAGTACTTGATCTTTTTTTACCTTATCGCCGTCTTTTACGTAGACATCAACGATTAGGCCCGCAACTTCAGCACTTATAAAAGCTTCATCTACTGATTCCAGCTCGCCTGTAGCAACAAAATAATGAGAAAAAGCGGTGGGTTTCAAAGTAGTAAGGCTAACAGGCACTTTCAGCCCGGAATAGCCTGAGGGAGCGACTTCAGTGCTAACACTGTTCGAACTACCATCCCCGGACTCTTTCGTAGAGCTAGCGCAAGAAAAAAGGAGCAGACTTATGCTTACTAAAATGGAAAATCTTATTACTGTGTTCATGGTTATAATTATTTGGTGTTGTTAAGCTTATGCGATGAATTTGTCGTTATTTTTTTCTAAAAGTTTTCGTCCTTTTTCACTCACTATTCCATAGAGGTGAAACCGGAAGATCTCATTAAATATTTTGATGTTTGAAATGTCGGCATCCAAAAAAATATCCGTTGTCATGATACATTCCATTCGCATCAAGGTAAGACGGGTGATTATTTCTTCATCCAGATCAGAGCGAAACAATCCTTCTGCCTTGCCTTTGATTAAATTATTGCGCACCTGGGTTATAAAACGGGTACGTTTCAGTTTGTTGAAATGATCAAAAAATCGGGGATAATACTTTTTTAAATCGTATATAAAACCCGGTTTGTGGTTTTGAATCATTTCGAGCTGTAAGGAATAATAATGCAGGAGTTCTTCCAGTGCGTTCATGTTTTTTGGCATGTTGGCGGTAAACACACTGTTGGGTGTATTTGTAAGACATTCCAACACACTCCAAACCAATTGTTTCTTGTCGGTAAAATGCTCATACAGCGTTTTTTTGGATATCCCCAACTTATGGGCTACATCATCCATGGTAACGCTTTTGATACCAAACTCCAGGTACAATTTTTTTACCTGTTCAACAATTTCATTTCTTTTTGTTTCAGTCATTTTATTTCTCCGACTTCGTTAGCATTTTTTCGAGTTCTTCACTGGCCTTTAGGAGGGCTAACGAAGCATTAATGTATTCATTTTCTGTATTCAGAAACTGGTTGTGGGTGTTAAGCAGGTCGAGACTTGTGGCCATACCCTCCGAATATTTACTGGTTGTTTTCTGATAGATTTTCTCAGCAGTTTTTCTGCTTTTTTGCTTATTCAAATAAACGTTTAACGCATTCAGGTATTCGCTTTTTGCCGTGGAATACTGGAGATTCAGCTGTGAAATGACCTGGTTTTCGAGGACTTCAACCTGTTCATACGCTATTTGTGCCTGTTTCACCCGTGAATACCGCATACCGCTGGAGAAAACAGGAATATTCATGGTCACACCAAAAATAGAACTGTTGTACCAGACACCGTCACTGTTAAAGAAGTCCCATTGATCGCGTTGGGCCTGCGTCTGGTAGTTTAAAAAGGCTGAAATGGAAGGCATGTAGGTTGATTTCTCAAGTTTTACCTGTAAAAAACTCAGTTGTTTTTGCTTGGCAATAGAGCGAAAATC
>JGI10211J34971_10000738_pt1 | contig 27180 bp, 27 predicted proteins | sample Etolagsediment_FD_34971 | JGI IMG/M metagenome (IMG submission 34971)
CTTCAGAATCCTGAACTGGTCGTGACAGGACCCCGTCAGGCGACCCTCGTTCTTGATGTCACCGGCGACACCATGGAAGAGGTCAGTGTTAGCCAGCGGGACGTGGATTTTGCCAGCGTGACGTGGGATGGCTCCGTGGAGACTGTGGACGCNGATCAGGGTGTGTGGAGAGTGGNGGGGGCGCAGGTGGTCCTCACCCAGGAGGGCTCTGATGCNTTTGGCACCTATCCGCCCGGGGAAAAGATGGATCCGATGTCTTTTCGTCTCGAGGTCGCTCCAGGCTGCCTCGATGAGGGGACAATCTGGTGGATACCCGGCGGGGTGGCGGCGCTCACCGTGGGAGCGAGCGCTTTAGCGCTTGCTATCCAGCGGGGTCGTAGATCGCGCGGGCAAGAGCGTCCATAACAGACGGCGTTCTTGGGCCAAAGCTCAGGACTTGAGAATCAGCCATATCGACAAACCGCAGGTTTTGTCCTGCTGAGGTAAGACCAATGGCGGGTTTCAGGCGCACGAGCTCTTCGGGGCCTCCCACACTTTCCAGACCATCCGACATCACCAAGATGAGGTCGGGGTTGGCGGCAATTAAGGCTTCATCGGTCATCGGTCGCAGTCCCGTCCAGCCAATCTCGGTTGCGATGTCGATTCCGCCGAGTCCTTCGATGAGGTCACCGGCTCCCGATTCCTGCCCAAAGAGATAGTAGATGCCATTAGCTCCGCGTATATAGAGGAAGACCATGCGCAACTTGTCTGCGCGGGCAGTGGGGACGTGATCGGTGATGGTGGCAAGAACAGTGTCGAGTTCGCTCGTGATCCGAGTGGCGAGTGCTTCGCCGGTGTCGGGCAGGCCGAAAATGGCGGCGACCGAGCGGGCCATGGCGGCCGGTGCATCCAGGCCGGGTTGTTCCCGCACGAACACCACGGTGATTCCGGCGTCTCGCAGCTGCAGAACGACATCGAGGGGACCGATGGTGCCATCGGTAATGAGCAGGTCCGGCCGCATCTCGAGGACGGATTCGGGAGAGATGGCGTGGCCGCTCCCGGTGACGACCGGGAGGTCTTCCACACCGGGGAACGTGGTGGAAATATCCCGCCCCACGAGACGGTCTCCCAACCCCAAAGCCCAGACGGTGGCGGCCAGGGAGCCCGACATATCGAGTGCGAGCACTCGATCGGCCGCGTTGATGGTGACGTCGAGCTCTCCGGTGAGCTCGTCCGAGGTCACAGTCGTCGGAAGCACAGGAATCGGGTTGTCCTCGATGGGGTCGATAGAGACATCACCCAGGATTGCGCTCGAGGAGCCAACCCAGTCGCGGGGGGCGTCAAGCCAGGCGACGTCTGCCAGCGGCGGTCGATCCTCCGCGGCCACAGGGGTGTTCGGGGGTGATGTGTAGGAGCCGGGCTGGCATCCAGAGACGAGGAGGGATATCCCCAAGGCGAATGCTCCCCAGGGTGCCAGAGCAGAGATTTTCACAGTGTTTCTAGCGTAGTTGCCTAGCCCTGAGGACTGCTTGGCAGACGTATCATGAGGGGACATGACTAGTGCGGAAACACCAGAGAGCGAACTCGGGCCCGACGACGTCGCCTTGTTGGAGTTTGAACGGTCCCATTGGGGCGCTGGGGCGAATAAAGAGTCTGCGGTGAGGGAGCGCTTTGGACTCTCATTGGCTCGTTATTATCAGCGGGTGTATGCGCTCTGCCACACAAAAGCTGCGGTGCGCTACGACGCAGTGTTGGTGAGAAGTTGCCTCGAGGCGGCGAGCACGAGACGAGAAGGACAGGGAGGCTAGGCGCCCATGGCGAAATCCGGTAAGCCCTCATTCCTGCCCGACCGTTTCGACGATGTCGAGCGCGATCTGGCCTATGTGGGGACTCATCGGCGCCAGAGGTCGTCCTGGTCTGTCTTTGCCCCGGTCGGCATCGGCTTGGGTGCTGTTGTTGTCCTTATCCTTGCGGGAATCTGGTTTGTGGATCGAAGTGATGACTACCTCACGCTCGATGCCAGCGAGGTTCCTGTGATCACGGGTGAGGCTCCCGAAGAGGAAGCTGCGGAAGAGCCCGTGATCATCGAGCCTGAGGTTCCCGAAGAAGTTGTCGCGGTGAGCGACCCCACCCAAATCGACACCGAGGGCCTCACGCTGACAGTTCTTAATGGGACTGCGACCCAGGGGATGGCCGCCAGAGCCGTGGACCGCCTGGTGGCAATCGGTTGGCCGGAGGCAACAGCCACCAACGCGGACTCCACCGATATCCAACAAAGCGTCGTGGCCTATAGTGAAGACGCTGATAAAGCCATCGCCCTGGGGATAGCTCAGGAGTTGGATCTTGATGCGGACTCCGTCGTCCAAACAACTGCATATCCGGGAGCTCGCGTCACCGTCGTTCTCGGAGCCGACTACGTCGACACAGAATCGACCTAAACTTTCTCCTGACTCCTGAACCGAAAAGGTAACTCTCGTATGACAACCACTACCCGCTCCTTTTTTGCCCTCGTAGCTGTCGCAGCACTTGCCCTCACCGGGTGTGCCGGCGATGCCAGTGCCCCTGAGGATGAGGTCGTGACGACCGGGGGTGGCGAGAGTGTGGAGGCCATCGTGGATGACGCGACTGTTGCCGCTCTCACCGGTGAAACAATCGAGGCGGGAAGTCTGTCCCGTCCTGCTCTTGCAGGAAAGATTGACAACCACCCGTCGGCTCGCCCCCAGGTGGGACTGGATGAGGCCGACATTGTCTTTGAGGAGCTTGTCGAGGGTGGACTGACTCGCTACATCGCGATCTGGCACTCTTCTCTCCCTGCCGAGATTGGACCCGTTCGATCAGTCCGTCCGATGGACCCTGAGATTGTCAGCCCCTTTGGTGGGATTTTTGCCTACTCCGGTGGTCAGGTTCGCTTCATTCAGATGATGCAGGAAGCTCCCGTCTATAACGCGATTCACGGGCAGCTCGACACCGAGGACACTTTTTACCGCACCAGCGCCAAAGTTGCTCCTCACAACGTCTTGGTCAAAGCCCCTGAGTTGGTGGATCAGCACCTGAATCTTCCGGCACCGGAGCGTCAGTTCGCCTACGCACCGAGCGCGGAAGAGTCCACCGCCGTGGTGGCAGGGTCGCCGGTGACCTCCATGAACCCTCGCTTTAGTGGATTCTCCAGCCCCACCTGGGAGTGGGATGGCACGCAGGGTACGTTCCTGCGTTTCCAGACCAACGGTGCGGCTGATTCAGCCTCTAGTGGAAACCAGATTTTTGCCACCAACGTCGTCGTCCTCCAGGTCGGAATCGACGTGGTGGAGGACATCCCCACCACTCGCCTGGTGAACCAGGGCACGGGGTGGGTCGCCACCGGTGGATCGATTCTTGAAATCAACTGGTTCAAGGCAACGCCTGAGTCCCCCATCGTTTTGACTACTGATGATGGTGAGGAAGTTCGCCTCGGGGTGGGAAACACCTGGATTGAACTTATCCCCAACGACTCTTCTGACGTCGAAGCTGGCGTTCTCACTATCAACTAGTTCGACACGCTCCCGGCGTGCACTTGCACTCTCGGCCCGAGAGTGCCAAAATCAATTAGCACTCGTAATACGCGAGTGCCAATAGCTACAGCACACTAGACGTCCGGGAGGGACGAAAAACTGATGGCAAAACTAATTGCTTTTGATGAAGAGGCCCGTCGTGGCCTTGAGCGTGGGCTCAACACCCTGGCGGATGCCGTCAAGGTAACGCTAGGACCGCGCGGTCGTAACGTCGTCTTGGAGAAGAAGTGGGGCGCCCCCACCATCACCAACGACGGTGTGTCGATTGCCAAGGAAATTGAGCTGAGCGACCCCTTCGAAAAGATCGGCGCCGAGCTGGTCAAAGAGGTGGCCAAGAAGACTGACGACGTTGCCGGAGACGGAACTACGACGTCTGTCGTTCTCGCACAGGCTCTGGTCCGTGAGGGGCTTCGTAACGTTGCCGCTGGCGCTGACCCGATCAGCCTCAAGCGTGGAATCGAGAAGGCCACTCAGGCCGTCTCTGACGCCCTGTTGAAGATCGCCAAAGAGGTCGAGACCAAAGAGGAAATCGCCGCTACCGCGTCGATCTCTGCGGCTGACCCCGCGATCGGTGACCTGATTGCGGAAGCAATCGACAAGGTGGGCAAGGAGGGTGTGGTGACTGTTGAAGAGTCCAACACCTTCGGAACCACCCTGGAGCTCACCGAGGGTATGCGCTTTGACAAGGGATACCTGTCCGCATACTTCGTGACCGACCCCGACCGTCAGGAAGCGGTCTTTGAAGACCCCTACATCCTGATCGCGAACCAGAAGATCTCCGCAATCAAGGACCTTCTGCCGATCGTCGACAAGGTCATCCAGTCCGGCAAGCAGTTGCTGATCATTGCGGAGGACGTGGAGGGCGAAGCACTCGCCACTCTCGTCGTCAACAAGATCCGCGGAATCTTCAAGTCTGTGGCCGTCAAGGCTCCCGGCTTCGGAGATCGCCGCAAGGCCATGCTCCAGGACATCGCCATCCTCACCGGTGGTCAGGTCATCTCGGAAGAGGTGGGTCTGAAGCTTGAGAACATCGAGCTCGACATGCTGGGACGCGCCCGCAAGGTCGTCGTCACCAAGGACGAGACCACCATTGTGGAGGGTGCCGGCGAGTCCGACGCCATCGCAGGTCGTGTGAAGCAGATTCGCCAGGAAATCGAGAACACCGACTCCGACTACGACCGTGAGAAGCTCCAGGAGCGTCTCGCCAAGTTGGCCGGTGGTGTTGCCGTCATCAAGGCTGGTGCCGCCACTGAGGTTGAACTCAAGGAGCGCAAGCACCGCATCGAGGACGCCGTGCGCAACGCTAAGGCTGCAGTCGAAGAGGGAATCGTCGCCGGTGGTGGCGTGGCCCTGATTCAGGCCGGTGCCAAGGTGTTTGACTCGCTCAAGCTTGAGGGTGACGAAGCAACCGGAGCGAACATCGTCCGCGTTGCCATCGATGCACCGCTGAAGCAGATCGCCGTCAACGCGGGACACGAGCCCGGTGTTGTTGCCGAGCACGTCCGCGGTTTGAAGGTCGGCTGGGGTCTCAACGCTGCCACCGGCGAGTATGTTGACATGCTCGCTGCGGGTATCGCAGACCCCGTGAAGGTGACCCGATCAGCTCTGCTGAACGCCGCCTCCATCGCAGGCCTCTTCCTCACCACTGAGGTTGTTGTCGCAGAGAAGCCGGAGCCCGCTCCCGCACCTGCTGGCGACCCCTCCGGTGGTATGGGAGGCATGGACTTCTAAGTCCAGAACAGCTCTACTGTGGGGCGTCTCCTTCGGGAGGCGCCCCATAGCCGTTAACGGTGGAAGAGCCTCTGGTTTGCAAGCTCCATATCGCGATAGTGGGCACCCGCTTGGGACAGGGCTTGGGTGAGAGCTTGCAGGTTCGCCTCAACAGCACTCTGGGTTGTTCGCCACGACTCATGAACACCCAGAAAGGCGGTGGCAGCGGGTCCGCTCCAGCTTCCTCCCAGTGCGCCCAGCTGAGCGTTCAGGGTCTGCACCTCGCTCTGGAGTCTCACGATGGTGGCCTGGGCGTGGTTGGCTGCACTCAGGACAGCCTCCGCATCGACGGAATATCGGGTCATGGTCTCTCCTTGGTCTCGTGAGCGGACTCTAGGGAGTCAGGAGGCTTCCGGGGGCGCAGTGCCCCAAGGTGTGGAGTGGTCCCTTACGAGGACTGCTTGGGGACAAGGGGAAGTGCGACGCGGAAGGTGGCTCCGCCACCGGGCGTCTCGTCCACCCGAATAGTTCCCTTGTGACGCCGGACGATGGTTTCAACAATGGCGAGTCCGAGGCCCGAGCCCCCCGTTTCTCGGGCGCGTGACGTGTCAGCTCGGAAGAGCCTCTGGAAGATCTTGTCCCTCAATTGAGGGGGTATTCCCTCGCCGTGGTCGACGATGCTAATGACACCGCGGGCTGGAGTGCCCTCGCGCGCAACGACCACCTCGATGGGGGTGTCCTCCGGACTAAATCGGAGTGCGTTTTGGAGAAGGTTGGCGAGGACCTGTCGGATGGTGTTCTCTTCAGCACTCAAGGTGATGGGGGGCACGTCGTTCGGGTGGCGCACCAGCTCGCCTTCACACCAGAGGGTCACGGTGCGACCGGGTGCACTGGCGGCTGCATCCATGGCTTGGTCGTGAGCAAGGCTCACGAGGTTCACCGGTGCTAGCTCGAGAGGCTTGGCTTCATCCAGGCGCGCCAATTCCAGGAGGTCGGTGACCAGGGTGGTCATTCGCTCCGCCTCCTTCTCAATGCGCTCCATGGCTTGCGCAACATCAGCCTTCTTGGTCAGTGCGCCCATGCGATAGAGCTCCGCGTAACCGCGGACTGACACCAGGGGTGTGCGCAGTTCGTGGCTTGCATCGCCAATGAATCTGCGCATCTGCTCGATGGTGTCTGCTCGATCGGCGAAGGCGCGGTCAATCCGCGAGAGCATGGTGTTGAGCGAGCGCGTCAGTCGCCCCACCTCGGTGTTGGGTGTTGCTCCGCCGAGGCGCTGAGAGAAATCACCACCTGCAAAGCGTGCGGCGGTCATCTCCACCTCACGAAGTGGGCGGAAGGTGGTGGTAACCAGGAACCTCGTGAGGATCGCGCTGAAAAGAACGGCGGCCAGACCAAACAGCAAAAAGATGGTCGCAAAACGCCCCACTGTTCGTGTGGACTCTTCCAGGTCAACCCCGATGATCAGGGTGGCGGTCTCCTGGGTCATGTTGGCTTCTTGAATGATGCGCAGAGTGTAGGCGTGGAGTCGCCACTCGGTATTCCCATCGAGGCTCTGAACGGTGAAGTTCGGCGCGTTATTGAGAATGAAGCTCTGGGTGACGCCGCTGACCTCTGGTTGGTATCCCGAACTCTGAGGCTCTAAGTTGCTCGCGAGAACCTCGCCCTCATCGGAGATTGCGGCGAGGAAGTAGGAGCTCCTGGCCCCGGTCTGGCCGGTGGTGTCAAAGGTGGCAAAGTCTGCGGTGGTCAAGCTGGAGGGGAGACCCGCCGCGACCTCATCGATCTTGCGGTCGACCTCGTCCAGCAGATACTGCTGAACCGTGGTCATGGTCCCCACCCCGATGCCAAAGAGTCCCAGCGTGATCACGATCACGGTCAACCCGGTGATTTTGGTGCGCAGCGAGGTGGATTCCCACCACTGGTGCATGCCAGAGAGCATGGCCGGCGCGTTAGGCCTTGTCAGACTTCAGCATGTATCCAAAACCGCGCTTGGTTTGGATCAGGGGCTCCTGCGTGTGAGGGTCGAGTTTGCGACGAAGGTAGGAGACATAGCTTTCAACAATTCCGGCGTCACCGTTGAAGTCGTACTCCCACACGTGATCCAAAATCTGGGCCTTGGAGAGCACGCGGTTGGGGTTCAACATGAGGTAGCGCAGCAACTTGAACTCGGTGGGGGACAAGTCGATGGGGATGGACCCCAGGAAAACCTCGTGTGTGTCCTGGTCCATGCTGAGCTCGCCCACGCGAATGAGAGCGTCATCTTCCTCGTTGAGAGTCCGGCGAAGAATTGCCTTAATCCGCGCCACAATCTCGTCCAAGCTAAAGGGCTTGGTGACGTAGTCATCGCCACCCACGGTCAAGCCCGTGATTTTGTCCTCGGTGGAGTCTTTTGCGGTCAAAAAAAGGATGGGGCAGGTGTACCCGCTGGCGCGCAGCCGCTTGGTCACACCGAACCCGTTGATGTCGGGAAGCATGACGTCGAGCACGATGAGGTCGGGTTCTTCTTCGAGTACCGCCGAGATGGTTTGCGCGCCAGTTCCTACCGCACGAACCAGAAAGCCCGCGAAGCGCAGGCTCGTCGTGAGCAGGTCGCGAATGTTGGGCTCGTCGTCGACAACAAGAATCTTGGGTCCATCAGCCATGCCTCCATTATCTGCGAGATTGCTGGGCGTTGTCTGACAGAATCGTGGGCACTTTCTGTGTCACCTCGGCAGCATCCATGATGGTGTATCCATACCCCTGCTCCGCCAAGAATCGTTGCCGATTGAGGGCGAAATCCTGGTCCACAGTGTCCCGGGCAACCAGCGTGTAAAACACGGCGGGTCGGCCATCGGCTTTGGGGCGCAATATTCGGCCCAAGCGTTGGGCTTCTTCCTGCCTCGAGCCAAAAGACCCGGAGACTTGAATCGCCACCGACGCTTCGGGAAGGTCAATCGAAAAGTTGGCCACCTTGGACACCACGAGGCGCATGATGTCGCCCTGGCGAAATGCCTGATAGAGCTCTTCCCTCGCGGGAACAGGAGTGTCTCCGGTGATCATCGGAATGCCCAGACCCTCCGAGAGCGCCTCGATTTGCTCCAGGTAGGTTCCGATAATCAACGTGGGGTCATCGGGATGAAGCGCCAGGAGCTCGGTGACAATCGCGCTCTTGGAGGGCGAGGTGGAGGCCAGCCGGAAGCGTTCCTTGTCCGTGCTCGCTGCATACTCCAGGCGCTCACTCTGGGGAAGCTCCAGACGAATCTCCACACAGGTTGCCGGGGCGATGTAACCCTCGGCTTCGAGCTGCTTCCAGGGGACGTCAAAGCGTTTGGGTCCGATCAAGCTGAAGACGTCACCTTCTCGCCCGTCCTCCCGGACCAGGGTGGCGGTGAGGCCGAGGCGTCTGCGGGCTTGGAGTTGGGCGGTGAGCTGAAACACGGGAGCGGGCAGGAGGTGCACCTCGTCATAGATCACGAGCCCCCAGTTTTTGGCGTCCAGGACTCCCAGGTGAGCGAACTCTCCCTGGCGCTTTGCCGCCATGATGCTGTAGCTGGCGATCGTGACCGGCTTGATCTCTTTGACGCTGCCGGAATACTCACCGATGTCGTCTTCGGTGAGTGAGGTCTTTGCGAGAAGCTCTGCTCGCCACTGGCGAGCGGACACGGTGTTGGTCACGAGAATGAGGGTGGTGGTGTCTAGCTCCGCCATTACGCCGGCACCGACAATGGTTTTCCCCGCCCCACACGGCAACACCACAACCCCGGAACCGCTCTGAGCAAAGCGCGCGATGGCCTCGTTCTGATACTCCCGAAGCCCCCAGTTACCCTCGACGAGGGAAATATCGTGGGGCTCACCTTCGGCAAAACCGGCATGGTCCGCCGCTGGCCACCCCTTTTTGAGAAGCTCCTGCTTGATCAAGCCCCGCGACCACGGCGCCAGTGGGAAGCGACCGTGATCGTCACGGTCGCCGATCAAGTCTTTGATCTTCTGCGTGCGGGTAATTTCGGCCTCGATGGCGGGGGAGTGACAGGAGATGTAGAGCTGCTCGTCTTCTCGGGTTATCTCGATCTGGCCATAGCGACCAATCGTGTCGCTAATTTCTTCGGCGATGCCCGGGGGGAGGGGGAACTTGGAGTACTCCTCCAGGGTCGCGAGGATTTCGTGAGAGGTGTGACCCGCTGCACGGGCATTCCACAGACCGAGTCGAGTGATGCGGTAGGTGTGCATGTGCTCGGGCGCTCGCTCGAGTTCAGCAAACACGGCGAGCGCATGGCGCGCGCCATCGGCGAGTGGGTTGTGCACCTCGAGAAGAACAGTCCTGTCGCTTTGAACGATGAGCGGACCGTCGGGATTCACAACCAGCCAGTCTACGTGGGGTTGCTTAGTCCGCGTCGCCTGTCCACGCACGCAGGCTGGTGATGTGGGAGACGGGGAAGGTCTTCTCCACCACGTGCTTGAGTTCTACTCCTCGTAACCGTCCGGCGCTCAACGCTCGAGGCTCCATCACGACCGTAGCGGAGGTGCCATCGGGCATGGTCACCACAATCTCCAGCGGTGTCTTGGTCTCGGTCGCGACCTCGATGATGCTGTGGAACCCAGCGGGGACACCCTGTGCTGCGGATTCCTCCGCAGCACGCACCAGCTCGGCAATCGCTGAGTGCTGGGACTCTTCGCGCCTCGAGGAAGAATTCTCCGCCAGGGTGATCTTTCCCACGACCGGAGCGCCCTGGGAGTCCACCAGAAGACTCGGGTAGGAGGCAGCCAACAGAGTCGAGTGCACTCGCTCCGCCGGCCACGAACAAGTGAGTTCGCAATCCCCGGTTCGCCTTAACCCCAGAACAATGAGGCCCGGATCCGAGATCAGCTCCTCGCTGAGGGTGTCGCGTCGGGTGACGAGGGTGGTGGACTCCCCGTGAGAGTGGACCTCCAAGTCGAGAGCTCGCCGGGCAACATCGTCGGCAAGAGCGATCATGCTGGCCGGGACATCATTCACGCAGACCTCGCGGAGCAGCTCCGGCACGCTCTCGGGGGAGACCCCATCTTGAAGAGCATTCAAGACGGAGGAACTGGTCATCCGATAGCGGGGAACCAATCCACCCAGTTCGCGTGCTGTGATGCTGGCCAGCACGCTCCGATGGTCCGGTGCGAGGGGGCCCGTGGCGAGCAGGGTGTAGTCATCGTGGGCGAACACTCCCGGCGCATAGGCGGGGCTCGAGGCCGCAAAGGCCCGGGCCACATCCTCTCCTCGCCACAGAGCCTGTGCCCACGGTGTGGGAATGGACTGGCGAATTATCCCGAGTAGCTCGGCCTCAGCCCTGAGGCTCTGGATCCCCAAATCGGGGTCCACAAGCGGGTAGTGGTAGCGAACGTGGTCAAGCAGGGCGGAATCCCACGACATGTCGGGGTGGGCTGTCATGGTAGCGGCCAGCCAGGAGGGGACATGTGCCCACCAGGACTGGGCAAGCAGTGCGTACCGGGCTGAATCAGAGAGATCGCGCCAGGTGAGGGCCTGGGCGGTCAGTGCGGCTGCTGAAGCATTGGTCCCCAGCAGACCAGCCTCCGTGGCGATATCCCACAGCACGGCAATGTCATAGCCGGCGCCGAGTTCAGCGTGCAAGCTCTTCAGCGAAGTGGCTGTGGGTTTACCCTCAGCACCCACCGGGTAACGTGCGTTCGCCACCGCATCCAGGAGATCGGACACACTCACCACCAGGGTGAGCCCAGTGCTCGCGCCCGCACCTCGGTCTCCTTCGCTGAGGTCGCCAGCAGGGGTGTGTCGGGGTTCGCTGGCTCGGTCGTCGAGGGTGTCAAGAGCCGAGAGGGCTGAGCGAGGAACGAGGTAGGAGTGGCCCCCAGGAGTTGAGGAGAGGAAGGCAGCTGCCTCGAGAGCGCGGAGTGATTCGGGTTCGGCACCCTCGGGGGTGGCAAGGGCCAGTAGGTGAGCTCGGGGCAGCTCGCGCAGGGAATCGCGAATGTTCTCTGCGCTGAGGAGTTCCTCGGCGAGGGTGCGAAAACTTGTACACGCCGAGTGAGCAATCCGCCGGTGTTTAATGAGGGTCTGAAGCTGAGGGGTGTCGATGGAGGCGAGCCAACTGATGAGTGCGAGCGCGGTGTCACTCGGAAGTGTCATCGGTCCCTAACGCGCGTCGCCGCCTGGTGGAAATGATGAGCAGGGTCACGATCATCACGAAACTCAGAGGCAAACCAAACAGCGGAGTCATCGTGACGGCTGGCCACAAACCCTGGGAGAACGCGTCGGACTCCATGCCCTGCCACGTCCCCACGATGATCGCGAAGAACGCGAGGACTGAGAAAGCAACAACCCCGACGATCATGGCTGCGAGGATNCGCTCAGTCGCGGTGGGTTCAATATTTTCTGCCGACGTCACCACCCCAGGATATCCCGGTCCGGGAGGCGGTATCCTGCGAGGAGCGACATTTCGCTTGGTGACTGACAGAAAGGCGTCAACATGCCCACCGGCAAGGTCAAGTTTTATGACCAAGACAAAGGCTTTGGATTCATCCACACCGACGACGGTGAGGAAGTTTTCTTGCACGCCTCCGCGCTGTCTCCCGGCGACATTGTCAAAGCGGGCGCCCGGGTCGAGTTCGGCGTTGCCGAGGGCAAGCGGGGCGCTCAGGCCCTAAGCGTTCGGATTCTGGATGCACCAGCGGCGCGTTTGGGCCGCAAGAGTGCTGATGACATGGTCATCATCGTTGAGGACCTGCTGAAGTTGCTCGATCGCACGAGCGGTGATCTCCGTCGCGGTCGTTACCCCGATGACGAGCACTCGAAGAAGATCGCGGCGCTTATGCGCCGGGTGGCAGAAGAATTTGATGTCTAAGAAAGCTCCTGCGCAGAAATCCGCCAAGGGTTTGGTGACAGACGAAGGGGCGATAGCTCTCGCGCGGGTGGCACTGCTGGAGGTCACGGGCGCTGACACTTTTGAGGATAAGCCCCAGGTGACGCAGGAGGGCGAGACCGTGAGCGTGACCTACCCCTCGACCCAGCCCGGATATCCCGGTTGGCACTGGAGCGTCAGTGTGTCGAGTGTGGCGGGCGTGGAGCCCTCCGTGTTGGAGGTGGGATTGCTGCCGACCGAAGGTGCGCTGGTGTCACCTGACTGGGTTCCCTGGGCAGACCGACTCGAGGAGTATCTGCTCCACGAGAAAGAGGTCAAAGACCAAGAGGCCCAGGACGAGGACGATGATGAGGACGACGCGTTCGACCTCGACGACGACGTCGACGGTGTCGACATCGACCAGCTCGATCTGGAGCTCGACCCCGCTCCTCTGGAAGTTCCCGAGGAACCCGACGACATTTTTGACCACGTCGAGCTCGAGGAGCCCGACCCGCTAGACCCTTAGAGGTTGTCCAGCACGTAGTCCAGGCTCGCGATAAGTTTCTCCACGTCGCCGAGCGGGACACCCACAAAGGTGGCCACTCGAATTTGGTTGCGACCAAGCTTCCGATAGGGCTCGGTATCGACAATGCCATTTGCTCGAAGCACCGAGGTGACCCGGCTCGCATCGATCCCGTCAGCCAAGTCGAGGGTCACCACCACGCGGGAGCGGTGGCTCGGTTCCGCGACGAAGGGAGTGACGTCCTCCCGGGACTCTGCCCAGTCATAGAGCAGGCCGGAAGCTTGGGTGCAGTGCTCGGCGGCTGGGGTGAGACCCCCGAGGCTCATCATCCACTCCAGTTGCGACTCCATCAGCAACAGCGTTGTGAGGGCCGGGGTATTCAGTGTTTGGTTGAGTCGAGAGTTCTCGATGGCCTGGGTCAGGCTCAAGAAATCAGGAATGTAACGGTCGGTTGCAGCGATCTCGAACGCTCGGTCGATGGCGGCCGGTGACAGGAGAGCGAACCAGAGGCCACCATCACTGGCAAAGTTTTTTTGCGGAGCAAAATAGTAAACATCGACCTCGGAAATGTCGAAATCAAGGCCTCCGGCAGCGCTGGTGGCATCCACCATCATGAGGGCTCCAGGGTCAGCCCCCTCGACTCGTGTCACCGGGGCCATGACGCCGGTGGAGGTTTCGTTATGGGGCCAGGCATAGAGGTCTACCCCGGGAACGGCCTCCAGCGACGCTCGGGTTCCCGGTTCGCTACGGACGACGTGAGGAGCCTCGAGCCAGGGCGTGGTGTGTGCCTTTACACACTTAGCGCCGAACTCTCCAAAGCTTAAGTGAGCGCTCCGGGTCCTAGCCAAGCTGACCGCCGCCACATCCCAAAAAGCGGTGGAGCCGCCGTTACCCAGCACTACTTCATAGACCTCGGGGAGCCGGAAGTAGGCCGCCAGTGCGCCCTGAACCCGTCCCACGAGTTCCCTCACGGGCGCTTGCCGGTGGGAGGTTCCAAGCAACGAGGCGTTACGAATGAGATGGTCGAGTTGGTGAGAACTCACCCTCGAGGGGCCAGCACCAAAGCGGCCGTCCTGGGGGAGCAAGTCCTGTGGGATGGTGATGTCCGCCATGCGTCAATCCTAAGCGTGGACACGGAGAGGTTTCCCCAGCTCCTCCCTGAGTAAGCTAAGCCTTACCTACCTTGCGTGTGAGGATTTCGCGATGACAGATCTTGTCGATACGACAGAGATGTATCTGCGCACCATCGTGGACCTGGAAGAGGAGGGAATCCCTCCGTTTCGAGCTCGCATCTCCGAGCGCTTGGGCCACTCCGGGCCCACCGTGTCCCAAACTGTGGCCCGGATGGAGCGAGACGGCCTTCTAGTGGTGGAGGCCGATCGTCAGCTTGCGATGACGAAGAAGGGGCGCAAGAAAGCTTTTGAGGTCACCAGGAAGCACCGGCTTGCGGAGCGTCTACTCGCTGACGTCATCGGGTTGGAATGGTCCCTCGTTCACGAAGAGGCCTGCCGCTGGGAGCACGTGATGAGTGAACACGTCGAGCGTCGCCTGATTGAGATGCTCGGTCATCCGACCGAGTCGCCCTTTGGTAACCCCATCCCCGCCATGGAAGATATTGGTGGCCCGGCTTCCGAGAAATTCTTGAAGGGCGTTATTCGGGTGACCGACTTTGCTACCGAGCAACCCCGGACAGGACTGCTGCGTCGACTCGGTGAGCCCGCNCAGTTTGATCCTCAGTTGCTCGCGACCTTCAAAGCTGCGGGCGTCATTCCCGGTGCTCGGGTGAGTGTGAGTGTGGNGGGGAGCGAGTATCGCCTCACCACCGAGCACCCCCAAGGTGAGGTGGTGGTTCCGGCCTCCATCGCGGAGCACCTCTACCTCGCCCAATAGGCTCGGCGTGCCGTAATAGGTGCTCCCAGGATTCCCTGGATACTCTTATGCCATTGCGCCATCCCGACCCGAGGGAGTTGTTCATGACGAGCCGAGAGTGTGTGTCCCCCAGGGATGTGCGCGCGCACTTTCGGATACAGGTCTCCACGAGGCCGGCTCTGGCATGTCAGAACCTCAGCTTTTCCCAGACACCATCGTTTCGTGATGGTGTCTTTTGCGTTAAGGAGCAGAAGCGATGACGCCGCCCAAGGTCGCTGCCGCGCCGGCGGAGTCGCCCTCCATCAGCATGCGGACACTCGTATTGAACGCGGGGTATGAACCCCTCTCAGTCGTGTCTTTCAAGCGCGCCCTGGTCTTGGTGATGAACGGTCGCGCGATCATTGTGGAGAGCGATAACTCCCACCCGGTGCGAAGCCCGGACGGGACGTGGGAGCGGCCCTCGGTCATCGTGTTGACCCGGTACGTGAAGATGCCCCACAACCGTGCAGTTCCTGTCTCGAGGCGCGGAGTGCTGCGTCGTGATGGCCACCGGTGTGGCTACTGCGGGTCTTCGGCGAGCACCATCGACCACGTCCTGCCTCGCTCTCGCGGCGGCAAAGACGAGTGGGAGAATCTGGTGGCCTGTTGCCTTAAGTGCAACAACATCAAGGGAGATCGAACCCCTGCGGAAATGGGTTGGCGATTGCTCAGTGTTCCTAAGACCCCGTATGGGACGTCCTGGTTGGTGCGAGGAATTGAGCGTCCTCAGGAGCGCTGGGAAGGCTACCTAGCCCAAGCGGCCTAACCGGGGCGAAGCGGTGACACTCCTGCCTCCGCCTGTTCCACAATGCGTAGGGCTTCGCCAAGCCCGTCGTCAGTGGCCATAGTGCGGGAGGCACTCGTCACCGCCTCGCCGGTGGACAGGGCCTCGGTGATCGCCCGGGCGATTACGGAAGGCCTGGTTTCCCTTCGTGACAGGGCTCGAGACCCTATACCCTGGGTCTCGAGTCGCCCTGCCCACCACGGTTGATCGCCGAGGAAAGGCATGATGATGGAGGGTGTTCCTGCTCTCACCATGGCGTGAGTGGTTCCCGCCCCGCCGTGGTGGATTCCCGCGCTCACGGTGGGGAGAACTGTCGAGTGCGGAACTGAGGAGCGAATCAGAACGTCACTAGCGCCCTGGTGTTCGGGGGACGGAACTAGCCCGCCCCATCCGGTCGTGAGCAGAGTCTTCATTTCGAGGGCGCGGGCACCGCCGACCAATGCCTGTGCTCGCGAGCGCCCGTGAGTGTCCCGCATGGAACCAAACCCCGCATAGAACACGGTGCCGCCACTCAGAAACTCCTCGAGTTGAGGATCGAGAGGTTCCACGCTTGGCATCTGCCATTGACCGGTGACGTGGGCAAAGTCAGGCCAGTCTGCTGGCTGTGGCACGAGTGTGGGGCTGACTGGACACAGGACGATGTCGGACTGTGTTCGAATGACACCCAGTTCGGCTGCGAGCTTGCTCAGTGCCGGCTGGAATGACGACAGGCCTGCGTGCACCCAGGAGTAACTGGCTCGGTTCCATGAGGGAGGTAGGCGCACGGGGATACCTGCGGACGGGAACTCTGAGGTGGGAGTCACTGTCGGGACAATCTCTACCTCGGCAGCGAGGGCACCGACCGCGTGCGCTGCGGTCGCCGCCGTCATCACCTTGGGGTGGTACACCACCACATCGGGGCGAATATCGAGAATCTGACGGGTGGTGGTGTCCCAGACGTTGCCAAGCAGCGGTTGCATCACCGACCGATAGTTCAGGAGGGCGCGAAGAGTAGAGACCCCCTGATCTGCGATGACCTTTTCCAGGGAGCCCGGGAGCTCCAGTTCTGTGCAAGTAGCTAGCGGGTCTGGAGAAAGATCCGAGGTGTGGGCAAAAAAGACTTCGTGACCGTGTGCCGCTGCCCGGGTAGCGAGTGCGCGAAACGGTTCGTTGTCGCCTCGTGAACCCAACGCCGCTAGATAAATCTTCACAGGCACAGAGTAGTGAAGACCGGAGACACAACCGGCTCGGTAGACTTTTCCCATTGCCTCTGTAGCTCAATGGAAGAGCAGTTCCGTCCTAAGGAAAGGGTTGGGGGTTCGAGTCCCTCCAGGGGTACGGCGTGATGTCTCGTCACAGGTGTGATTGTCGCGGCATGTGAGGCACTGTTGCTGACCCTCTGTTCACAGCCATGGGGCTCCCAGAAACCCCTACATCGGGCATGTATAGACATACTGTATATACTATGATGTGCGCTATGACAGAGCCCATGGTGACGAAAATGTTTAAAAACGGCGGAAGCTGGGCGATCCGTATTCCAGCCGGGCACGTTCCACCCACCGAGAAGGTGGAGATACGAGCGACTTCGGAGGGGACTCTCGAGATACGACCGCACAACGAACCCGAAACGCTTGAGCAACTCCTCGAGAAATGGAAGCAGGAGGCAACCCCACGGGACGCTGCCGAGCACTGGCCACCCCGCACACCCTTGCCGAGCAGGTTCCCTGATCTGAGCGCGGATGACAACGGGTGACGTATCTTCTCGACACCGACACGGTGAGTTACCTCCTGAAGTGCCACCCGGGGGTTCTCCAGAAAAGCGCTCTGGTTCCCTCCGAGCACTGGGCAATTTCTGCCATATCGGCCTGTGAACTGGAGAGTGTGCGTGGTCCACGCGTCGCAGACAACAGCTGGAAGGCCCGAATCGCTCCTTTTCTGCAGGCGATTCCGATTCTCTCCTTCGGGGTGGAGGAGGCCCACAAAGGTGCCGAGATTACGCGTTTTCTTGCCGGTCAAGGTCTGCCGTCTGGGCCCTATGACATCCTGATTGCCGCGCAGGCTCTCGTGGCGGATGCCACACTCGTGACCCACAACACCAAACACCTTCGCGCAGATTCCCCTGCTCCGCATCGTCGATTGGGCGGGTCAGGGGTGAGGCAAGGTCCCACGATCCGCTTCGCAGGGACTCCGGGGGTCGGCGTGGGATAACCCCTAAAAACCGGGCACAGTCCTAGTTTTGAGGGGTGTGGCGTGCCGATAATTACGACACCCCGGACACCCCGGGGTCTGCACTCGACAGCCAACCCTGGTGGTCGAGTGATTTGGCACACCAAGTGAGCGTCGGGGAACCCGATGCAACGCCGGTCAATCAAGCAGCTCAGGCGTGGGAGCGCTGGTGGTCCGAGATCCAGGAACTGGGTGGACCCAGCCCCCTGATTCATTTTCAGGACTACCCGGAGAACCGGGTGGATATTTCCCGAGGACACCCCGGAGGTTTGGCTAGGTTCTTAGCCGGTTCGCCCACCCTGCTGGCCAACCTGATTCGTGATGACGTTGCCAGGCGGCCCGCCCACAAAGCAGCTCTTCGACTCGTGGATCATGCGTTGGAGCTCAAGCACGGCCGAGGTATTGACTCCCTAGAGCTCGGTATTGGACTCGTGGAGTGGTCGCACGAGGGTGTGGAATACCGGGGTCCCCTCCTGATGCGCCCGGTTCACCTGCGTCGCCGGGGTTTCGATATTGAGATCACCCTGAAACGCTCGCGGGTGCGATTGAACCCGGGAATCCGCAGAGCTTTCGCCGAGCACTTGCAGGTCAGTCTGGATGCGGCAGCGTTTGTGGCACTCACCGATGACGGTGGAGCGTTCAAGCCGAACCCGGCCCTCGATCGGCTACGTGACCTGACCGCCCACCGCGGTGACGTCACCGTTCACGCGAGGCTGGTGATTTCGAGCTTCGCAGAGCTTGCCGAGCCGATGCTCGATGATGCCGCGAACTTGCAACACCCCGTCCTGGATGCCCTGGGCGGAAATGAGCACGCCATCTCGGAGCTCCGCAACTCGCGGGTGCCGATCGAGATTGCGCACCCCGATTCGATACCCGCGGATGCAGATCGCTCCATCGTGGATTCCGATGGCGAACAAGACGTGATAGTTCGCACCATTGTGGCCGGCAACTCTCTCGTAGTCCGCGCGCTGCCCGGAACCGGGGCAACCCAAACAATCGTGAACGCCCTCGGCGCCCTGGTCTCGCAGCACAAGCGGGTTCTCCTGGTCACCCCGCGAGCCGCCACCAGCGAGGCGATCAAAGATCGTCTGGCGCAGGTGGGGCTTCAGGGCATGGCGGTCGAGCTGTCCAAACCCGCGCGCGACATCATCGCGTCGATTGGGCGTAACGAAAAAGCGAAGAAACCCTCCCTCGGGGAGGTCGATCAAGCTTTTGAGCGCTTGCGGAAAGTGATACTCAAATATCGAGAGGCGTTGGCTCACAAAGATTCTGAGCTCGGAGTGAGCGCACTCGAGTGTTTCCAGCGCCTGGGCACACTGTCGCTTCGGGACACACCCCCGGAGACCACCGCTCGCTTGGACCCCGAAGCGCTGGTGGCCTTGTCCGCGGGACTCGGTCAAGCTGCCGAATTACTCAGTCGCGCCGCGGAGCTGGGTGAGTTTAAGTACGGCCCCGCGGACAGCCCCTGGTACGGGGTGAGTTTTGACAATGTCGAGGATGCCAAAAAGTCCCAAGAGCGCGCGCGTCGCCTTGCTACGGACGCGGTGCCGAGACTGCTGGAGAAATTCCCCCCACTTCTCGAGCAAACACCGCTTCCCCCGGTAACCACCGTGGGACAAATGGGTGTTTACATCCATCTCTTGATGGAGATGCGGGACACTTTGGATCGCTTCCAGCCAAGTGTTTTTGACCGGTCGCTCAAAGACCTCATCACAGCAACGGGCTCCAAAGAGCTCGCGAAGAACATGCCTCGTCTCCAACGCCAGCGGCTCAAAGGTCTCGCCAAAGAGCACGTGCGACCGGGGGTCTCCGTTCCCGACCTGCACGAGTCGCTGGTGAAGATTCAGGTGCAACGAGAACTGTGGAACCGCTACGTGGACACGGGTCACCAACCCAGTGTTCCCTCGGGTCTGGCCGACCTCCACGTGCTGGTCACTCAGATCGAGCAGGATCTGCACGAGCTCGATCGTGTTCTGGGTCGCACCGGCAAGGGGGAGCGCCTCGCCGACATGCCCTCCCTGCAGATGCTGGTGCTGCTCGAGGAGCTCAGCCAAGAGTCCGAGATTTTGCAGAGCCTGGAGCGCCGCAGAGAAGTTCAGGATCAGCTCGAGCAGATGCACCTCGGGCCGCTCGTGGAGGATCTCGCTACACGACACATCGAAGGCAGTGCGGTCGCCGCCGAACTTGAGCTGGCGTGGTGGCGGGGAGCGCTGGAAACAATCCTCGAAAAGGAGGAAGCGCTTCTCGGTTCCGATAAGGACGTCTTGGTTCGGCTGGAAGCCGACTTCCGTTTGGTGGATGAGGCTCATGCCGGGGGCAATGCCCAGCACCTCGCGTGGCAGCTCGCCGAGCGGTGGGCACTGGGGCTGATGGATTGGCCCGATGAGGCCACGGAGCTGAAGAAAATCCTGAAGAACCAGACGGCTACCCTGCACAGCCTCACCTCACTCGCCCCACACCTCACGAAAGCGTTGGCGCCGGTCTGGATCGCAACCCCCTATGAGGTGCACCGCTTGCCCGACACTGTGCGCTTCGATGTGGTGGTGGTCATGGACTCCGGTGCGCTCAGCGTTGCTGAATCTGTGGGGGCTCTGCGTCGCGCCCCTCAGGTCGTCGCGGTGGGGGACCCGGTGGCTCAAACACCGACAGAGTTCACCCTGGGAGTCAGGGTTGATCGTGACGAGGCGTCCGGTGACTCCCGTCATGAAGATTCGTTGTTTGCCGCGCTCGCGCAGGTGGTCCCCACCCTGTCTCTGACCAAGAGCTACCGAGCGAGCGGCGATGAACTCGCTCGCGTGGTCAACACCGCCTTTTACGGCGGGCTCCAGAAGACCATGCCGTGGGCGGGAAGCTATCTGGGGCACCCCTCGTTGGTGGTGAACCATCTCGAGCACGGACACGGGATGCCTGATCCCCAGACCGGCTTGGTTGAGGCCGTTGATGCTGAAGTCACTGCCGTGGTGGAGCACGTGATTGACCACGTGGTGACCCGGCCCACAGAATCTTTGATGGTGCTGACGGCCAGTGCCAAACACGCCACCAGGGTCCACGAAGCGGTGTCCTCCGCAGCCCAAACCCGCACCGAACTGGCACACTTCGTCACCGCTGACTCGAACGAGCCGTTCGTCGTGGCAACGCTTGACCAGGCCAGGGGATTCACCCGGGACCGAGTCATCTTCTCTCTCGGCTATGGCAGGACGCCTCACGGCCGCGTGGTGAGTGATGTGGGCCCACTCTCGAAAGAGGGTGGAGAGCGTTTGCTTGCGGGAGTGTTCACCAGCGCCAGGCGTCACCTCCGGGTGATCAGTTGTGTGGCGGTGGAGGATCTGCGGGATGAGCGCCTGAGCCCCACCACGAGAGCTTTGGGCGATGTCCTGCACCTGTTGGAGTCACCACCCCTTGCTCAGGAGCAGGTAGGCGAGCCAGACCCGCTCCTGGTGGATTTGGGTCGACGCCTAGAGTCCATGGGTATGACCGTGGAGCTTGGTTACCAGGGTGTTATTCCCCTGGTTGCCCACCACGGCGGCTACTGCATTGCCCTCGACACTGATCAGTCCCTGATGCCCATGCCGGTGCGAGAAGCTCTCCGTGCAAGACCCCATGCGCTCGCTCGATCCGGGTGGCACTATGTCCGCGCCTATGCGATGGAGTTGTTCACCACGCCTGATGAGGTGGCGAGGCGAATCGGAGTGCTCGTCGGTCTCGTGGATGAGTCAGACCATTCAGCGGCAACCCAGCTCCCATAACTTTGTGGGGTTCAGCGACTGAACGACCTTGGAATTTTGTCAGTCGATGATTCCATAACGCTTTTTCCCAGACGGTTGTTCCAGATCGGCTGAGGGGTGCGAGGGTTCATACGGACCCATCCTTGTGTGACTTTCGGGTTAAACCAGGACGCAGTTTCAATTTTTGTCCGATCGGAAAGTCGCACCGCCTCCTCGACAGCGGGCTCCAGGTCAGAATCGTGCGACGCCATGATCACGAGGTCGATAAGCGGGGATTGCGTGTTCCTGACCACCGCCAACGCACACAACACGTCAATTCCTTTCTCCGTTTTCGTTAGGTAGCCTCGCGACCCTTGTGAGGTCGCTGAATTCTTGGTCCCCGTGTATTTGAGAGGACGGTGCGTTACTGTGACGCGATTGTCCCGGGTCCAGAGACGCTGTTGCTCCAGGTTGGACGCGTTATCCCGAGGGTCGTGAACCGACGAGGGCAGACCGCGATAAACCTCGACTCTCGTGAGACTGGCAAGAATTCGTTTGTCCGTTATTTGAGAATTTCTTTCCGCAATGAGGTTTGTTGCGAATAGAAGTGGGTTGAGGGGATTGCTCCGAGGGTCTCTTTTCGCAGCAAAAAGATCAACGCCGGTGAGGTGGACGTTTTGGTAGTCGATGATTACTGCGGCTCTGAGCATCAGCACCTTTGCTGAAAGAATAATCCCCACCAATCCCGAAGGATGGTGGGGAACTTCTTCGAAGATAAACCACCGCGGAGCGGGTGTCAATCATGCTTGTGGATAAGTCGGAACCTTGGCAAAGGCGACCTGGAATTCAGTGTGTTGCGTCCTAAACTGAGGTCCACTCCGTAACCCTGAGGACCAAGAGACGAGAGAGCTCCGATGAGCGATTCGCAGGATGGTGCGAACATCCCCGTGGCCAAGCGAGTAGGCCCTCGTCGGGTGAGGACCGAACCGCTCGAGGGTCAGCAGGAGGAACCCAATCCCGAAGGCGGAAGCCAGGATTCACCGGGCAACGACGACCGCCTGAAGGCGGACAAACCGCCGCACTACTAAGTGGTGGACGCCGCGGGCGTGCTGGGGACTTCTTTCTTCGCGGGGGCAGCCTTTTTCTCAGCCGGAGCAGTGCTGTTCTTTTTTGCCTCAGCCCGAGAATCGGTCTGGTAAAAACCGGAGCCCTGGAAGGTCACGCCCACAGCGGAAAAGAGCTTGCGAAGCTTCCCCCCGCACGCTTCACAGCTGGTGAGGGACTCATCGGTGAATTCTTGCTGAATGTCGAAAGCGACACTGCAGGCAGTGCACCGATAGGAATACGTGGGCATGGGGTCCTTAGACGGAGGGGGTAAACGTCATAATACGCTCCGGCGTCACAGCACCCTTAACAGGTTGGTCGTGGAGTTCGCGGGGGACATCGTCCACGACTTCATGGTCGTAGAGCACGGCGTAGGTGGGGGCTTCGTTTTGGAGGGCACCGAGGGCTCGGTCAAAATACCCTCTGCCCCAGCCCAACCGCATGCCATCACTCGCTACAGAGGCTGCTGGCACAAAAATCAGGTCCACTTGGCTCAACACGATCGGCCCATAGACCGTGTTCTCGGGAACGTCGAGCCCGAGAACATCGTGGGTGAGGTCGTCACCCGCCTCATAGAGGACCCAGTCCATCAACCCGTCTTCGCGGGCAGCGGGAACCAACACGACAATGCCTTCGGAGAGTGCCCACTCCACAAACTTCTGGGTGGGGGGCTCATCCTGTCCCGCGAGATAGCAGGCAACACGACCCGCCGCATGTTGATCCACGACGAACTTCATGTTGGTCACGAGTTTCTCAGCGGCTAATTCGCGATCCAGCGGCGTCATGATGCGCCGTCTCTCCCGGATTTCGGCGCGCAAAGCAGCCTTGCTCGGATGTGGAGGCTCCGCCATTCCCCCAGTGTAAGGCTCAGCAGTACGATATGGGGATGCCCATCAGCAAAGCAGTCATTCCCGCCGCCGGTCTTGGAACGCGCTTCCTGCCGGCCACGAAGGCGATGCCCAAGGAAATGCTTCCCGTGGTCGACAAGCCCGCGATCCAATACGTGGTCGAGGAAGCGGTAAACGCCGGTCTCCACGACGTCTTGATGATTACCGGTCGGAACAAGAACGCTCTAGAGAACCACTTCGACCGCGCCACCGAGATCGAGGCGCAGCTCGAGAAGAAGGGCGACACCCGTCGCCTGCAAGAGATTTTGCACTCCACCAACCTGGCGAACATGCACTACGTGCGACAGCTGGACCCGAGAGGTCTGGGCCACGCGGTGTTGCGCTCCCAGATGCACGTGGGACAGGAGTCCTTTGCCGTATTGCTCGGTGACGATCTGATTGACCCGCGCGATGTCCTGCTGGAGCGGATGATCGAGATCCACGACACACACTTCGCCAGTGTCGTTGCCCTGATGGAGGTTGACCCCAGCCAAACCCACCTCTATGGCATCGCCACCGTGGAAGAAACTGACGAGGCCGACGTGGTGCGCATCACCGGGCTCGTGGAGAAGCCAGATCCCAAGGATGCTCCCTCGCGTCTTGCGGTCATCGGTCGATACGTGCTTCAGCCCGACATTTTCCCCATCCTGGAAGCCACCGAACCTGGCTCAGGGGGAGAGATTCAACTCACCGACGCTCTCAACTCTTTGGCCGAATCGAAACTGGGTGGCGGTGTTTACGGTGTGGTGTTTACCGGTCGACGCTACGACACCGGGGATCGCTTGGATTACCTCAAGGCCATTGTGCAGGTGGCGGCGTCGAGGGATGATCTGGGGCCAGATTTTGTGGCCTGGTTGAAGACGTTCACCAACTCCGTCTAATGGCGTCCCTCCCCACACTGGAGCACCGGTTAGTCACGGTGCGCGGTGTTCGCCTGCGAGACGCCAGGCCCATGGAAAAAGCACTGGGTGACAATCGGGCCTGGCTGTCCCCCTGGGAAGCCACCACTCCGCTGATTCGACCAAATAGTTTCGACGCTAAATCGAGTATTCGCGGCCTTCTTCAGGCCGCCAAGCAGGGCACCGCCCTGCCCTTGGTTTTGATTCATGACTACGAGCTGGTGGGACAGCTCAACGTGTCCCAAATCACCTATGGCTCCCTGTCCTCGGCGACGCTGGGCTACTGGGTGGTGGAGAGCGTTGCGGGTCGGGGGATTGCCCCGGTTGCGGTGGCGATGGCGACCGATTATCTGTTCTTTGAGAAGGGTTTGCACCGCATGGAGGTGTGCATCAGGCCGGAGAACACCTCTTCTCTGCGGGTGGTGGAGAAGCTGGGCTTTCGCTACGAGGGATTCCGCCGCCGATATATCCACATCGATGGCAAATGGGCGGATCATTTCTGTTTTGCCCTGGTCGTGGAGGAGGTTCCAACCGGTGTTCTTGCCCGCTATGAAAAAGGCGCTGTTCCCCCGGGGGTGGCGAGCATTCCGGACCTGGATTGGGTGAAAGCCAGAAACCCCCTGTCACTTCCACCCCGTCAGCTATAGCGCGCCAATCCGCGGTTTTGGGCTGACAAGCTCATACCCTAGAGCCCGTGGAAACGTCTGGCACAACCCTGCTGCTGTTGCTGGCAGCTGCTCTGTGGTTGGTATACCTCGTTCCCCTCTGGCTCAAGCGCAGCGAGTACTACGCCACCGAGCGAAACGCCGCGCGACTGGGTCAAACACTTCGGCTTTTAGCAAACACCTCTGAGGTTTCCGCAGAAATCAAAGCTGAACTGGAAGCGCGTTCAATAGCCCGCAAGGAGCGCGAAGCACAGCGCCAGCTCAGAGTGATGTCCTCACCGGTCCTCACCATCGCGGAGCGCCGCCGGCGCACCAAACAAGTCTTCTCTCTGCTCTTGCTGCTGGGGATAACCTCCGCGGTGACCGCATACTTAGCGGCCTGGCCCCTGCAGGTTATTTGGGCCTCCAGCACCGTTGGGACGATTTCCTTCGCCATCCTGGGCCGCCTCAACCGGGTGACAAAAGCGGATGCGCACGCGGTCGCGAATGCTCGCGCGAGCGCACCGGTTCACGTCCCCGTTGAGACCCAGACCGCGTGGCGGCCTCCCGCTCTTCCCGAACCTCTTGCCAACAAGACAGTGATCGAGGACGCGCCATTGCCCAGCCACGATGAACTCGTGCGTGCAGCCCGAGCAAAGGCCCTGGAGATGCGCCCCGAAGACTTTGAGGCCGAAGGCTTGGCGGTTGTTTCGCAGATCGAACCCCGCGAGGAAGCTCCCACCAAGAAGCTCGAGAAGCTCAACATCGATGAGGTTCTTCGCCGCAGGCGGGCTGTTTAGCGAAGGCTCGTCTCTGGCCGCAGGGGCAACCCGGCAGCCGTGTAGCAGGCGTCCATGAGGATGGCTTGGGCGAGAGCGTCCTCGGCATCCGAGTGACTGGGTTCCCCCTGCCTCACCTGACGGGCAAAAGCTTCGAGTTGGTAGGTGTAACTGCTGCGATCACCGTGCTCCTCAGTCGTGGTGTCATCACCTCGGATGAGGGTGATGCGGTTATCCAGAGCCGGTTGGCAGAAATTGTGGGCCATCGCTGACCCGGTCGACCCCTGAAGCTGGAGGGTGAAGGTCATCTGCTGGAGCAAAAAGCTTGAGCGGAAGTGACCGGTGACACCCTCTGCGAGGGTGAGGTCTGCCGCGAGCTCAGCATCCACCCGATCGTCAGCCTCGTGGGGGACTGCTGTGCCAGCAATGACTGTGGGCGTCCCGCCCAGAGCAGTGGAGAGGGTTCGAAGAGCGTGGATGGCATAACAGCCGACATCCATGAGGGACCCACCGGCCAGATCAAAATTCCAGCGGGGGTCCGAGGGGCGTGTCAGGGGGAAACCCATCACGATATCCACGTGGGAGACATCACCAATCTCCCCTGAGGTCGCAAGCTCCACCATGCGATCCATCACGGGGTGGTAGCGGTAGTGGAAGGCCTCCATGAAGACGACCCCTGTGTCCCGCTGGACGTCGAGGACCCTCTGAGCTTCAGCGGCGGTGCTGGCGGAGGGTTTCTCGCTCAGCACGTGCTTGCCGGCTCGCATGGCCTCAATGTTCCAGGGGCCATGAAGACCATTGGCCAGCGGGTTGTAAATCACCTCAACCTCGGGGTCGTCAATCACTGCTTGGTAGTCGCTGAGAACCCTTGCGATGCTGTGTTCGGTCGCGTAGGCCTCGGCCTTTGCATGATCTCTCGCGGCAACCGCCGCGAGATGATCCCCGGTGAGGGCTGCCGGGGCAAAGAGAGCGTTCGGGGCAATGCGCGAGGCGCCAAGAATTCCGATGCGAAGAGGTTCCATGCAACGACCTTAGCCGGGGTGACCGACACGCCACTCGGTGCTACTGTTGCTCCCCCAGGGGCCTGTGGCGCAGTTGGTAGCGCGCTTCGTTCGCAATGAAGAGGTCAGGGGTTCAATTCCCCTCAGGTCCACACATCCGGGCGAAGAGGGAGAGATGAGAATTCTGAGACTGATTGCCCGGCTCGCGCTAGGTGGGGCACTGATTTTTGCTGGCATTGGCCACCTCACGGTCTCACGTGTCGAGTTTCAAGCCCAGATACCTGTCTGGTTGCCTCTGGACCCCGATTTTGTGGTGGTGGCCTCCGGAGTAGTGGAAATCCTGCTGGGGATTGGAATTGCCTCGGCGGGAGTTCTCGTTCCGTGGGCGGGACTTGCTGCGGCCCTGTTCTTTATCGCCATCTTCCCCGGCAACATCAATCAATATGTCGAGGGCATCGATGCTTTTGGCCTTGACACCGACCAGGCACGATTCACCCGCCTGTTCTTCCAACCTGTGTTGGTGGTGTGGGCGTTGTGGTCAACGGGCGCCATCAGGTACTTCCGGGACAAGATCTCGCCCCGAAAGCCGTGATGGGGAAAATTGACACCTACTACGTCGATCGCTCGAATACCGATGAGTCGGTTCTCACCACACTTATCTTGAGGTTGACCTCCCCGGAG
>JGI10211J34971_10000740_pt1 | contig 27165 bp, 15 predicted proteins | sample Etolagsediment_FD_34971 | JGI IMG/M metagenome (IMG submission 34971)
ACTTCCAATACCACCGAAACCGGTTCCATCCCCCTGAACGAATTTGCTGCTCCATACACCCTAACCATCAGGCCGAATGCAGCGGAAGAGCGCAGAATTGCAGGAACTTGCACCTTCAGCCGCGGCCTCGTACAACTGAATGGAGCAGACAGAGTCACCATCGACGGAAGTTACGGTGGTTCGGGACATTATCTGACCATTGAGAATTCATACTGGAACAACCAGGTGGCAGCTATACAGTTTACCAGCACCGGTGCAGGATTAGGATGCACCAACAATACCATCAGAAATTGCATCATTAAAACCGGGTATAAAGATGGAGACAGCTATGGAATATTTCTGGGCGGCTCCAACGTAGGCACCTCCTATCCTGGCCCGGATAATGACAACAACACTTTTGAAAACAATATCATAAACGATGCTTACTACGGCGTCTACGTCAAAGGAAACTCCAGCGGTTGGGTCGACGGTCTAACGATCAGCGGAAACAGCTTTGGAACCACCTCAAGCTCCATAGGATATACCGGTATTTACGTGGAATATGCCGATGGTGCTGAAATCAGCCATAATAATATAACAAATTTTACCGGCACCAAAAACAGTTTAAATGGTATTTGGATCCATACAGGAGTGCTCAACACGGAAGTTTCCGAAAATACGATTCACGGAATATACAGCAACACCGGAGGCGTCAAGGGCATAAGGGTGTATAACACTTCTGCATCATGCGGTATAATTTTGTATAATAACCTGATCTATGATATCGGAGGGCCGGGCGACAGCAGTCCCGAGACTTACGGAACATTAGGAATATATATTTATGGCGCAAACGATGGAATAAAAATATACTATAACACTGTTAACCTTTACGGAACATACAGTAAAAACTCAGCAACCAAATCTGCCGCCTTTTATACTGATAACGGACCTACGGGTCTCGATATCAGGAACAACATCTTCTGCAACAGCATATACAACAGCTTGCACAGCGGTGCCAAAGCATATGCCATTTATAATGAAACATCCAGCAGTGCCATCTACACGGAAATAGATTACAACGACTATTATGCTTCAGGAACACAGGGCATTTTAGGTTATCTGTCGTCCGATAGAACAACTCTGGAACAATGGCAAACAGCAACCGGAGAAGACGATAACTCCCTGGCTGTTGATCCCCTGTTCCGTTCATCCAGCCAGCCTCAGCCTGTAACAGGGTCGCCTGTACTGGATGAAGCCACACCACTAGCCACTGTAACAACCGATTACATCGGAGTCGCGCGCGATGCCACTACTCCCACCATGGGAGCTTATGAAGAAGCCTATGTCATTCCTACGCTCGACTGGGCCAACCTGGAATCACCTGGTTCCGAAACAGCATTAGAAGGGACGACCCTTAGTGTAGCGGCTCAGGTACGTGAAAGCGGGATAACCACAGGCCTTGGACAAGGAGCTGGTATAGAAGCCTGGATAGGCTGGAGCAGCACCAACACAGATCCATCTACCTGGTCGGACTGGGTTGAAGCAAGTTACAGTGGGGATGACGGCAATAACGATGAATATACAGCATTGATCTCCGGGGATTTTGATGCGGGAGACTATTACTTTGCCAGCCGTTTTAGAATCACAGATGGGAATTACCAGTACGGAGGCTATTCTGTCGGTGGTGGTGATTTCTGGGACGGAAACTATTATGTGTCCGGCGCATTAACTGTGAGCAACAACAGCGTTAGCTGGGCAAATATCCATTCACCGGGTACGGTCGATATAATGGAAGGCAATACCACGGAAATATATGCCAGGCTTGAGGTTCCTAATGTCACCAGTCTGGATGAAGCATCACCCGGCATCGTTTGTTATATTGGGTGGAGCGATGAAAACACCGACCCTTCCACCTGGAGCGACTGGGAAGAAGCCACTTTTAATCAGCACGACGGCAACCATCATGAATACGTGGCCACACTGGGTACCGGTCTGGCCCAGGGAACATATTATTATGCCAGCCGCTTCACATTGTGCAGCGATGCTCCCGCATACGGAGGCTATAGCGGTGCCGGAGGCGGATTCTGGAATGGCACAATAAATATCTCCGGAGTGCTGAACATCACTCCCATCATGCTGAATGTCCCCTTTAGTGAAAACTTCGACAGCTATGAACCACCTCTCTTACCTGCCGGATGGACAGTGGAAGATGCAAACATGAACGGAATTGAATGGCAAAACACCTTTTATTGGATGGAAACCTATTCGTTTGGCACGGAAGCACTGGACGACTGGTTTTTTACACCCGCGATCAGTCTTACTGCCGGTGTTACCTACAGGCTTGGGTTCACCTACGCTGTTGATGATGAAACCAGACCCCATGAACTGGAAGTTAAATACGGCGATGCAAACAACTCGGCAGCCATGACATCCTCCGCTATTTTCAGCAACACCAACATCACCAATACCATGTTTGAAACAGCAGAGTGTGAACTTACCCCATCGGTAACAGGCATTTACTATATCGGCTGGCATGGTTTCAGCAATGCGGACATGTACTCTCTGTATGTAGATGATATTGAATTCGAAATGGTTAATTCCTGGTCAGGTCTGGTAAATCAATACTGGAGCATTGCAGGCAACTGGGCTTCGGGATCTGTGCCTACTGCTGGCACAAACGTTAGTATCCCAAGTCCAAAACAGGTAATCGTTGACATTCCCAATGCAACATGCAGGAATCTCACAATAAAAGACGGTGGCAAGCTGACCATTAATCCGGGAATGGGTTTGCATGTAACAGCAAGCATTACAAACCCGGGATTGGAAGCAGGTTTGCTGATTCTCAGCGACAATACCGGGACAGGAAGCCTCTTACACAATAATGCAGGCGTAAAGGGAGTCTTTCAGCGCTACATTGAAGCCAGTGATTGGGTTAATGGTACGGGCGACTGGCATTTCCTCTCTTCACCTGTAATGGGTCAGGAAATATCAGGAGGATGGACACCGGTTGGAACAGGCGATGACTATGACTTCTACGCTTATGATGGAGGGCTGGATCTTTGGCTTAATCAAAAACTTCCGGACAATAACCTCACCATTTTTCAAGAAGCGACTGGCTACCTGGTGGCTTATCAGCAAAACAAAACGCAGGTTTTCAGCGGCGAACTCAATGTTGACGGCGTAAGCTGGAGCCGTAGCATAAATGAGAACACCTATGTTCTCACCGGCAATCCCTATGCCTGTGCCATACGTTGGAACAATGCAGGAGGAAGCTGGATGCTGGATGGCATTGCAGAAATAGCTAAGATATGGAGTCGGGCGAACCTGAGTTATTCTGATTTGTTGCCCGGAAGTATTGTACCTGCAACCAATGCCTTTATGGCTTTAGGCGAAGGTATTTATGGAAATGTAACCGTTCAGCTAAGTATTCCACCGGATGCTCGTCTGATCAGTTCCACCGCATTTTACAAATCCGATGAAACACCGGGTATTTTCCTGAAAGTTAGTGAATCTGGAGGTAGATCGGCACAAGAAAGCCGGATTGTGCAGCATGCAGAAGCATCAGAAAGCTTTAGTCCGGAATGTGATTCCAGATTTTATTCCGGATATGCTCCAAAGTTTTATTCCATGAAGAAAAACGAGTATTTGTCTACCTATGCCGTAACTGATTTCGCTCAGGCGCAAGAAATCTCTTTTGGGTTTGAAAAAAACGAAGCCAATGAATTTATCCTGGAGATGGTTAAAGATCAATCGATTTTAAGTCCTGAAGTATACCTGAGCGACCTAAAAACAGGAGCTTTTCAGAATCTTAGTAAAAATCCGGTATACCATTTCACGTCAGAAATAACCGACGATCCGGCTCGCTTCATCATCCAAATTGGGCAGGTAAGTGTTCCTTCCTTCGATCAGGATAATGATTTCAGGGTGTACTTTTATAATGAAATGGTTTGTTTCCTTTCCAGCGATGCACACAGTACCATGAACCTGTACGATACCCGCGGTCGACTTGTAGAATCTCATAAGCTAAACGGCATCGGATTGCAGCAAATTCATGTCAACCTTACCGAAGGCGCTTATATTGTTCAGGTTACGAGCGATAAAGGAAAAAAATCAGGAAAGGTGCTTATTTTCTAACCCGATATTTACCTCTTCGTAAAACTACCGGTTGCTGTGGCTTTGTCAAGCGCGATACCCAGCACATAAAAACCTGTAGGGGTGTCGGTTAATTGCATTTCAACGGCTTACAAATTTAAGAAAGTCAATTCTTTGAATTTGGTGTCAAGGGCATGGTAGAGGCTGATAGTTATCCGACTATATTCTGTGTTCAATGCTCTGTTGCAAAGAACGCTTACAGGATTTTGGGAAATTGTTATCTGATTACTAAACTTGGTAATTACCCGGTTTTTCAGGTTTTAGTTTTTTGAATGCCTTAAAAGCAGTTCTGGTTTTTTCCTGAAACAGGATAACAATGGAATAGTTGGCCGGAAAACCAAAATGTGTTACTCAAAGAAAAATCAGCAGTGTTCAGTTGGCGTTAATCCAATATAGTACATTTGGTGATGTTATTCACCAATAGTTATGCTTTTTAGTGAATTAAATCTTTCTTGTGTTATCAACCATTCCTGTAGACAGACTCCAGACTCAATTAAAATGCATAAATTAGTTTACCAACTTTATTGGCCTTTTATGAAATCTTAGATTGTTTTCGATATTAGCCGGGTAAACTCTGCTAAAAAAAGGTGAAACCTAAGGCATTTTAATTTCCCCTTACCTGAATAACATAATTCTTGATGTCCAAAATAGTTTCTTTAGGAAGCTGATAAGCTACCATAGGAATATCCGGCAAAACTATCTCGAAGAGTATAAACTCATCTAGCATTTTATTGTCGAATGATTTATTAAGTGCTTTGAATTCTGGCTCTTTCTTTATTTTCTTTTTGTTTAAACCACTCATTAACCCTAATAATGCTTCTTTGTCTTGAATCGTTGAATATGTTCCTTTTGTGACACCCATAGATTCACTATATCCTGGCTCGAATTCCCACAACGCTTTAACTAAGGCATAGCCTAACCAAACTTCTTCGAATGAAATTTTAACCTTATTTATGCCAATGCTATCAATTCGCATTTGAGGGTTAAATGTCCAATCAGAGGACTTCAGCTTTTTTTTCTTATAGATATTAGAAAAAGAATCTTTAATTCGAGGGTTATTTCTATTTAGGATCAAAGCGATTGTTATTTCATCAACCGCCTTATCCAAATCACCTTGGTCTTGATAGGCGTCAGCGAGAAACCAATGTGCCATATAGTCAATATAATTATGGTCAATGGCTATTTTAAACCATTTGATGGCATTGTCGATATCACCCTCGTTTTCATACATTTGACCAATGTAAGTCATAACTTCAAAATAGTTTGAATCTGTTTCCAATACTTTTAAGTACATTTCTCTTGCAAGATCATAATTGCCTTCTGAATAGTATTTTTCAGCTTTTGAAAAATAATTGTTTGCAGTTTCGCTTGTTTCATATCGAAAAGTTGATATACCATTCTCATCAATGACTCTGTAATAGAAGTTATAATTTAAATTTTCTGTTCTGTCAGGAACAGGAATAATACTGTCCAACAGATTCAACTCATAAGAAACTGGTGACTTTTCCATTATTTGAAAAATCTCAGATGGAGAATGAAGACTCTGTCCCATCAAGAATACAACAATGAAAACAAATACAGCTGTTAAAAAAGATTTTTTCATGAGATTTTTGTTAAAGGTTTCTGATTCGTTTTTTAATATATCTTTTTGAATAATGAACAACTAGGAGCATTATATACTTTGCTGAGAAATACGATAGACTTTTATTTCAATTTTCGCCAAATGTAAATTGGAATCAAATTTTGCGTATTTCAAAATGTAACTAGTCATAAAACGTGATTCAATGTTTGTGTATTTACTTATTTTTCTATACTTTGAATAATTATTCTGTTAAAAACACCGGCTTCAATTTTAAAAAGTGTAAGTTCAAAGTCATCATAATTTGAAGTTGTAATAATCTCACCATTCTGTGCAAGTTTGTATACACAACCACTTTCCCTATGACATAAAAAATCAATGTGATAATTTCGTTGAAAAACTGTTCCTGAGATTATCGTACTGTCAAGACTAAAGATTGTTGTTCTATGTATTGTGCTAACGATAAAGCAACTGTCATTGTATTCAAAACCGTAATACGGTTTACATACCATTACGGAACTAGGAAAAAGATCAGATAATTCAACGTGATATTTCCACTTTCCAGTTTTCTTTCCATTTTCTAATTGCCCACTAAAAAGTAAAGATTCGCGAGAATACTCGTAAATGGTTTGGTTTTTATCGTTCGTGTCTCTACTTAAAATAGGGTTCATGTAAATTTCTCTTGAATAGTATTTTGCATACTGACTAAAAACTCCATTATCAACTTTTGATATTTCAATCTTTCCACTAATTGTGTCAGAATCCAGAATATAAAAGTATTCTGTGCTTGTCGAATCTGTTTTAATGTAATATTCATTCAAACAATAACCAGCAATTGGCCTTGTTATACTCTGGGAGAATAGTACTCCAGAAATTATCATCAATATTATTGTTATGAATTGTTTCATTGGCATTACCGCCAACCAGCAAACACCCCCTCCTCTATCGATTATTCCTTCCATAATTAGATTAATGGATAAACAGGGTTAACTTCTCAATGCCTGACAAGTAGAGAAGGTTCTTTCGCAGGTGTATTATCATGCTTTTTATTTTTGCCTGTCAAAGGTATTAACTTTTTCGCAATTCCATAAGGTGTAAAGGATTTTTATTCTTTCTAATCGACCCTTTATCGGAGTTCTGTTTGTTTGCTTGATCAGGAACCAATGCTGCTATATTTTCACCGCCTCTGCCTCAAAAAGCCACCTGAAAACGCATTTGAAAAATGTTGGCGTGATCGCTTGCGTTGATTCCGGCATAAATATAGTTGGCCATAACGCGGGTTGCAGGGTTTAAAAACCAGTTGAGGCCAATGGTCAGGTCGTTCATTTTTCCTCCGGTAAAATCAAAGGAGTTCATGTTTAAAGAAGAATACCTGGCGGTAACTTCAAAAGCACCCCATCCACCTTGTTCTCCCAGATTTTTTTTGGGGACTATCCTGCCGAAAGTAGCTGAATTTCTGTTGTAGATTTTGTGNTCACCGGTAATTGTCCAGCCGGCGGTAACATACCAGGCATGCTGTGTATAGGTGCTGTGTTTCCACTTNGATTCTGAGCCGGGTATTACGCTGTTGAGGTAGTATTCTGATTGCAGGGTAAACTGATTGTGTGCCAATGCCAATTCTCCGGCTAGTTTATTCACCGCGTAAACCTCATCGAAAATCGCTTCAACGTATTTGGGAGCAAGGTGCGACTCAGGATGAGAGGCATACACAATTTCCCCATTGTCGTGAAATTGATGTGAATAAGATATACCGACATGGATGAGTTGAAACTGGTTTTGGTCGGCAAAAAAGGGCAAACTAACCAGGCGGGCGGTAAAATGCGAGGAGTTGCCTTTTATGCGCGAAAGTCCTTGCGAATTGAAGAAATACCCTGCCATCATGGTAAGGCGTTTATTCAGTATTGAGTTAAACGCCATAAATCCCAGATTTCGGTCGGGCGAAAACACATCGGTAAGCGATCGTTCCATTTCAGGGATATCGTTTGAGCTCATCAGCATTTCAAAACCCATAGGTTCTTTGAAGTTTCCTGCTTGCAGATTGCCTACAAACGGGATATGGGTATACCGCACAAACACGTCTTTCAGCTCAACCGGTCCATTTGCAAATTCGAGTTGTACTTTGAACTCCACGTTGGTGTACAGTCGTCCTGCCGCATAAAGCCGAACACGCCTGAGCTCGCTTCCGTTTTCTGCGTTAAATCTTTCCGACAAGGTTATATCCTGATGCATAAACATCACATCGTATTGCAAACGACCACCAAATTTCAAGGAGATGGTTTTTTCTTCATTCTCCACAATCAGGTTTCTGTTCCACTTAACCTGCAGATTATCGTTACTTTGCGAAAACAAACAGCTCTCATAAACAACCAGGAGAGAGAGCATAAGCCACCATTTAAGCATGTTTATGGTTTTGATCCGGGCGGCAAAGTTAACATTAACTTAACATTAACTTAACATTGGAACGTGTTCAAGCTAATTTTGAATGAATTTATATTAAGAATCAGGGACAGGGAAATCCTGTTTTGAAATTAATGGAATGACGCCAAAGCCAAAAGCCAATAGCCAGAAGCCAGAAGTGAGTCTTCCCGATTTTCAACACCTGTACAGCTGATTAGTTCAAGCTAAGTTTAAACCTTACATAAACGGGGTTATGGTCGCTGTGGGCGAAATTAAGGTCAATGGCACGAACTGTTTCTACTGTGATGTTGGGCGAAAACACCAGATAATCGATGGTTGAGGTCATGGTTTCACCTTTGGTGTAGGGTGTGTCAACCCGGCGGTTGGTGGGCAGGGTGTTGTCGTAAACCCATTGCCATATATCGGGCAGGAAATTTTCAGGCATCTGAACTTGTGTAAGACCAAAGCGGTGACCGCCGAAGAAAGCATCGGGATGAAAAGCAGGAGGTTCCTGATTCCAATCACCGCCCGCCACAACGAAATTTCCCTTGTTGTACTCATGAAGCATTACTTTTTTGATGGTTTCAAGCTCTTTGCGACGAAGCACTGTATCGTAAATAAACGCCGTATTGTGGGTGTTAATGAGACAAAGCGATCGGCCGTCCTCCAACAGATACCGGTTGAGGATAAAACAGCGGTCGAGTAAAAAAAGTCTGTCAGGCCAGGAAGCAATCAGCGGGTAGGCTATTCGTAAACTCTCGCTGGCCTTAAAAACTGACAAANNAGCCATCCCTGAAGTAACCTTTCCCATCGGATTGGCAGGCGGCAAGGGCACAAAAGGCACTTTGTAGTTTAACGCNAAAGTGGCGTTATAAGAAGGCAGGGTGTTTTTTACTAATTCCATTTGATCGAGGTTGTAGGTNCGATCTGAATCGAGGTCNATNTCNTGCAGAAACCAAAATNGCAGGCTGTCGTTCAATTTTAAAAACTCCAAAATTTCTTGCAGGTTGGTCTGGGTATTNTCGTAGGTGTCGCGCACCCGGCTACCCCCATCATAAAAGAAATCCATTTCATTTCCCAGTCCGGCATAGCCTAAATTCCAGCTTATCAGACTCAACGATTCCTGCGTCAGGTTACTGTCGGCCACGGTTTCACTGCGTTCGAGCACAACGATAGGCTCGGGTTTGTAATCGGTTAGCGTGATGTAAACAAGGAAGGCTGATAAAGCCATCACCGGCACAAGGATAAGAACCAATACAATCCGTATTACTATTTTTATGATCATAGCCATAAAGGGTGAATTATTGGGTATCAAATCTACAAATAATGCCTTTTGGTTAATAAAAGCGAAAAAATATTTAACAAACTAAAATTTTAGTTTATAAATCACGTTAGAGAGCTATCGGGGTTCATAAACCGTAAATGGCGAATTTGGCGACCAAGTGCAAAAGCTATACACACTGGTTGCCTGGTGAGCTAAATATGCCGTTGCCGGATAAAAAAAAGATAGCGCATGAAAAATACTTTAGTCATTTTTTGTTTTTTAGTCCTGATTTCGGGCGGGGTAAAGGCTCAGGAAAGCAAAGCCGCCCGAATGGCCAGGTTGGAGCAGGACACCGCCTTTTTGGCCTGGCAGGAGGCCATAAAAAAAAGTCAGGCCATCAACCGGGAGGCCTTTTATCGCATGTTACAGTCAGTGAATCCGGATACAGTGTTTAAACTTAGCCTATCGGATCTGGGGCTCGAAGTGTGGCCTGATCTTTCAGCCTTCGACTCGCTCACTTCGCTTATCGCCACCCGAAACAATTTAAGTACAATCCCCTCTTCGGTTTCATCGCCTGCGCGATTGCGTAAACTTACCCTTTCGGGCAACCATACAAAAAAGGTGAAATTTACCCGAAACGATTCAATAAACAGTCTCGATTTGTCGGAGAATGAACTGAAGCGTATCCCGCATTCAGTTAAAAAGTTGAAAAACCTAAGGGTACTAACCCTAAACAACAACTTCATTCGTCGGGTGCCCCGATGGATGAAAAACATGGAGCATCTGACCGACCTCGACTTAAACTACAACCGCATTAAGCTGCGCAAGTCATCCATCAGGCGACTCCGGAACATGAAAGTATTGCAGCTTGGCGGGAACCAAATCACCTCGGTTCCTGATAACCTGGAGGTGCTTTTTCAACTAAAGAAATTCAATCTGGGGAAAAATAAACTTACCGGATTACCTCCCAGCATTGGAGACCTCGACAGCCTGAACACCTTGATTTTATACACCAACAGTTTTACGGAGATTCCCGAAGACATCCTTCGCTTATCACAGCTACAGGAGCTGGACTTATATTACAATTCGCTTGAATCCCTTCCGTCCGGATTAGGTGAAATGAAAAATCTGAAGCGCTTGTTTCTGGCTTTTAACAAAATACCGGAATTGCCCGACTCGCTGGCGCTGTTAACTCATCTGACCCATTTATACGTTCATCACAACGATTTGACCAATATTCCAGCATGGGTTTTGGAATTTAATCACCTCGAAATCCTCGACATCAGCTACAATCATTTATTTGAGATACCAGATTTTTCAGTTTTGCCGGCCTTATACGAGCTCGATATTCAGCACAACGAAATTGCCTGGTTTCCGTGGGAGATATTGGAGAAGAAAAATCTCAGGCTGCTGATTGCCAAAGACAACCCTTTTATTTTGGACAAGGAATCCGCCGGCCAGCTCAAGCAAATAGCCAGACAATTACAGCAGGAAGGCGTATCTGTGCTGTACTAGATCAACGGGCGAAGTGCTTCAATCAGGTGCTGAAAACGGGTATTTGTTTGGCGATAATTATTTTTTAATACTTTTGCGTGTACTTAATTGTGAAACTATGCCCATACTTGGAAGCATTATCAAGAAGGCTTTTGAACTGCGTAACTTGCCTATGGAGAAGCAACGGAGCAAATTCGATCCTGTTGCAGCTCAACGGAAGGAGTTAAAAAAGCTGTTACGCAAAGCGCAATTTACAGCCATTGGTGAACATTACAAGTTTTCGAGAATACTTGACTTGCCCGACTTTGAAGAGGCTTTTAAAAAGACGGTAGCCATGCACGATTACCAGTCGATGTACAAACGCTGGTGGTACAGGGCACTAAACGGCGAGACCTATGTAACCTGGCCGGGGAAGGTAAAATATTTTGCGCTCAGTTCCGGCACATCCGATGCCTCAAGCAAGTATATCCCTGTTACCGATGATATGCTTAAAGGCATCAAGCAAGCCACTTTGCGGCAGCTGGTGTCGGCCACGAAGTACAATTTCCCGCTTGATTTTTACGAAAAAGGGATTTTGATGATTGGTGGAAGTACCCACCTGCAATACAACGGCACATACTACGAAGGTGACTTGTCGGGAATTACTGCTGGCAATATTCCATTTTGGTTTCAACATTTTTACAAACCCGGACGACGCATTTCAAAAACTTCCGATTGGGGTACCAAGCTCAAAGAAATGGTGAAAAACGCTCCCACCTGGGACATTGGCATTCTTGTCGGTGTGCCGGCTTGGGTTCAGATACTGCTTGAGAGAATTATTGCAGAGTACAACCTGCAAAGCATTCACGACATATGGCCAAACCTTAAAGTATATGTGCACAGCGGTGTTTCGTTTAAGCCCTATGTAAAAAGCTTTGAAAAACTGATGGCCAAACCCTTAATGTACAACGAATCGTATCTGGCCAGCGAGGGCTATGTGGCTTTTCAAAACCGCATTGATGGAGAGGGTATGGAGATGGTTCTCGACAACGGGATTTATTATGAATTCGTGCCTTTCAATTCCGACAATTTTGATGAAGAGGGTAATCTCAGGGAACATGCCACTGCCCTATCAATAGGCGATGTAGAATTGGGTAAGGAATATGCCTTGCTGATGACAACCAATGCCGGAGCATGGAGGTATTTATTGGGCGACACGATTAAATTTGTCGATAAAAAGCGATCGGAGATTATTATTACCGGACGTACCAAGCATTATATCAGTATTTGTGGAGAGCACCTTTCGCAGGAAAATATGAATAGAGCTGTTGAATTGATGCAGGAAGAGCTCGATGTGGAGGTCAAGGAATTTACTGTCGCCGGCATACGTCACGGTTCACTTTTTGCGCATCGCTGGTATTTAGGTACTGATGATGCCATTGATCCTGAAATAGCTAAGCAAAAAATAGATGGTCATTTAAAGAATTTGAACGACGACTACCGTGTTGAACGAATGGAGGCGATAAAAGACTTGTTTGTAAAAGTACTGCCTGCTCAGGTTTTCTACGATTACATGAAAGAAAAGGGCAAGGAAGGCAGCGCCAACAAATTCCCCCGGGTATTAAAGAACTCCCGTTTGGATGAATGGGACGAATACTTGAAGAAACGCGGGTTTGCTTAGGAAAAATTATTCGGATGGATGTATTTCTCGAAGGTACGATATTAGGATTTTCACTGGCGTTCCTCTTTGGTTTTGGTCCGGCGTTTTTTGCGCTGATACAAACAGGGATACATCGGGGGTTTTGGTCGGGTCTCTCGCTGGCAGCAGGCATTTTTCTTAACGATTTAATTATCATTTTCATTGCTGTTTTTGGTGCTACCAGCATTTTTGGCGGCAAAGAAAACTACCAAATCATGGGGGTAGTTGGGGGATTATTGCTTATTGTTTTTGGAGTAGTTACTTTTTTCAACAAGATAAAACACACTGAAACCGAGAACCAGGAGCTAGAGCTGAAAACACCACATCCAGTAATTTTTATTGGCAAAGGCTTTCTGCTTAATGCGGCCAATCCTTTCGTATGGATTTTTTGGGTGAGCATTGTGGTTGGACTAACGGCACGTTTTGCTGCCAAACAAAGTGAGTTGTACCTCTTTTTTGCCGGCGCGTTATCAGTAGTTTTCATCACCGATGTGATAAAAACTTTTGCCGCTTCTCAGTTTAAAAAGTTTGCCACCCACAAATTTCTGGTACTGGTGAACAAGCTGGCAGGCATCGCTTTGACTCTTTTTGGGATTTTTCTCATCATAAGGTCTGTTTTTCAGCTATAAAAAAAGCCGCCATCCTCTCAGACAGCGGCCTCAATTGATTGAAAGCATTTATTTTATAACGCCTCAGCCGGCTCAGCAGGCATGGCTTCGGTTCGTGAAGGTTGCGGCATCGATTTGCGAATAACCATCTCATCAATCAGGTGGGTGGCTCCTGCAAACTTATCGATGATAAACAGCACGTAATTGGTGCTCACCGATATGGTACGTTGCACATCGTTGTTAAAAGCGATGTCGCCACTCATGGCTTCCCAGTTGCCATCAAAGGCAATGCCTATAAGCTCACCCTTGCCGTTCATTACACCTGAACCGGAATTTCCTCCTGTAATGTCGTTGTTGGTAAGAAAACAAAGCACCAGTCTTCCATCTTGTCCGTAAGGACCGTAATCCTGTTTTTTGAAAAGCTCTTTTAGTCTCTCATCTACAATAAATTCATCATTCGATGGGTCTTCTTTTTCCATTACGCCTTCCAGGTAAGTAACAAAGTCGTAATGTACGGCATCAGCAGGGTAGTAGTCCATTACCTTACCGTAGCTAAAACGCAGGGTAGAGTTGGCATTGGGATAGAATTTTTTGTCAGGATACATTTCGCGCATGCCTTGAACAAGCAGTCGTTCAGCAATACCGAGTTCATCGTTTTCGGCACGGTAGGTCTGGCTCACCTCCATTAATTTGGCCATTAACTCATTGGCGCTGATGATAGCCGGATCTTTTTCAATGGTTTTCAAGCTGGGATCGTTCAGGAAAGTAGCAGCTTTGCTTTCGTTTGCCAAAAATGAATGGCTGTAAACATACTTAGCCAGTTCAGTATAACTGCCCTTGTGTTTTTGCAACATTTTTTTCAGGTACTCGGGTTGCATGGAAGCAGGCAGACTGGTGAAATAGATTTCCATCATTTTGGCGAAAACTGCTTCGTCAGTGGCTTCGTCGTAGTTTTTATACATTTCGGTAAGTCCTTCCTTCATTCCGGCAATCTGTTCATCCAGCTGTTCTTGCTTTTTAGCTTTTTTAGCTTTGTCTTTTTCCTCTTTCACATTTAACATAGCCTCGCTAATGCCCGAGAAACTTTGAGCAAAACTCATGATATCGGCTCCACCAATACCAGTAGTGCTGGCAATAATGAGGGGTTTTATTTCTGTTGACTTTTTCTGATAGTCAGCATCGATCACATTTAATACGTTACCATATTTTTCTTTCCGGGCCTCATTTTGATTTACCCATGCCATAAACTCAGTTTCCTGGGCTTTTTTCTCACCGAACACGTCCAGATTTTTTATCCCACGTTGCTGACCGATAAAGTATTTCCAGGTGTTAGCGATGGAAGCATAGTTGGAAGCATATTTAATTCGCACCTCCTGGCTTTGGTTCATGAATTTTTTCCATACGGCCAATTTTTCACCAAACACCTCAATCAGCGGAGGATAATAATATTCCATGTTGAATTCGATGCCTGAAGAAGTCAGGTAGCGGTCGGTGCTACCCGGATAGCCCCAGATCATGGCAAACTCATTTTCCTGAATAGGGTCGAGAGAGATGGGCAGGAAGTGTTTTGATTTGAGCGGTACATTTTCTTCGGCGTAATCGGCTGGTGTTCCATCAGGAGCAGTATAGATGCGGAAGATAGAAAAGTCGCCTGTATGACGAGGCCACATCCAGTTATCGGTATCGCCACCAAATTTTCCGATGGAAGAAGGAGGAGCCCCTACCAAACGTACATCACGGTACACGGTATAAACGAACATATAGTATTCGTTTCCATCGAAAAAGCTTTTAATCACCACATTGTATTTTCCATTTTCGGCGGCTTGTTTTTTAAGTCTGCCGGTAATTTCGCGGATAGCTTTTGTACGGGCACTTCCTTTAAGTGTATCGCTGATGAAAGGGATAATGCTGTCGGTAACATCGGCCATGCGGAACAAGATGGATGCTGAGAGGCCTTCGTTAGGCAACTCTTCGGCGCGACTCATAGCCCAAAATCCATCGGCCAGGTAATCGTGTTCTACCGTGCTGTGTTTTTGAATGGCATCGTAGCCACAGTGATGGTTGGTGAACATCAGACCTTCGGCGCTAACCAGCTCGCCCGAACAGAAATAACCCTGAGGATTAGGGCCTTCCGACAAACCAATAATGGCATCTTTCATGCTACTCTGGTTTACACTGAAAATTTCTTCGGGAGTTAGCTGCAACCCCATTTTCTGCATATCAACATAATTGAGCCGCTCAATAAACATGGGCAGCCACATGCCTTCGTCTGCTTTTACTTTTACTCCTGTAAACAGCAGGAAGGCCATAAAAATTAATAGTCCTTTTTTCATTATTTTGAGATTGATTGGAATTCGATAATTATCATAAATTGTACCAATAATAGCAAACCGTTGTAATGCAATGCGTTATAATTTGTGAGTAAATTTTTGCACGTGCCTACTGTTCAAAAACGAACATCAGTATTTTATCATCGGACAGTAGTCTATTTCAGTCCGAGCATGTGCGGACCTTGTTCAAAGTAAATATCGACAGGGATGCCCAGCGCATTTATTTTGTCGAGATCAGCTTGCAGGTCAGCCGGGATAGTGCCTTTTGATTCGATCCAAGCCGAAGCCGCATCATAATCGCCATCACCCTGAATGGTCAGGATTTTGTTTATCAACTCGGAAGAAGCAGCTTTCATGGCTTCAAAGTTCACTTCATAAGTTCCGTTTTCGTGGCGTGTAAAAGCCCCCTTTTCGAGGAAGAAGTTGAACCGCATCATGTTGGCCATACCGTGGGCACTACTAGCACCAAAACGCACCGACCTGAANATACCGGCCATAAAAGTAACGTAGTTGTCCATCAGGTCTGCATCGTTAAACTCGCCCATTTCGTTCAGCTTTGTCACCAGAAAAAGTCCAAGCATATCGGCTTTACCTTCTTCAATAGACGAATATTTTTCTTTCAGGGCTTTACGTACAGGGCCGTTTCCGTTGATCGTGTTTTTGATGCCCATGCCATGCGCTACCTCGTGGAACATGGTGTTGGCAAAAAAGGCATCGAAGGTGATGTTTTTGCGTTGTTCAGGCACGATCAATTCATTGGCAATAGGAACCAATATTTTGTCAAATTTGGCTTGCATGGCATTTTTAAGTTGCAGCTTCCTGGTTCCTTTTTCAAGCTGAACACGTTCATCGTTAGGCAGATTGATGGCGATGGTTTTTCCGGCCATGTTGCAATCGCCCGCGTAATACACTACATCGTAAGCATTGAGTTGTGCATCCAAGCCCGGAACTTCTGCTTTATAGGCATCAGCCACAGGGATTTCTTTTTGCAAATCAGGTAAAAAAGAAGCAAAGCGCGCCAGGCGATCACTCCATTTGATGTCTTTAATTAGAATAAACGCTTCATGCGCGGCTTTATAACCAAACAGTTGGTCGGTATAATTTTCTATAGGACCTACCACCATATCAATTTTGTTGTTGGTCATTTCGAGCCAGGCTATATCACTGGCGAAATAGTCGTCGGTAAGCAATGCCTGAGCCCTAAGATTCAGGTAATTGGCGAAACCAGGATCTTCGGCCAGCAAAGCGGCTTGTTGCAGTAGTGTAGCTGCTTTTTCGATTCTGTCTTTAAAACCTTCGTGGTACCATACCGTTACAAGCTCACCTTTGTCGTTGCGGCGAATCAGGGTATAGAGGCTGGTTTTGTCAGGATTATCAAATTTTTCAAATTCTTCTTTGGTCATATCCACCGGATAAAACTGTGCACCGGCAGGTTTTGCACCATAACCCGGAATAAATGTGGCCAGGTTATTCATTTCATCCCATGGTCCGTAGTTAATTTCGGCATAACTTCTAAGCTGCGGGTCATCAATACCCAAGAGGAAGGCGTTTTTTTCCTCTACATTTTCAAGCCAGAAGATCTGGTCCATTAATTCGGCAGCCTGGAAGAGCAAACCGAGCATCTCTTTTTGGTTCTCACTCAGATGACTGATGTCGGCGGTAAGTTTCACTTTGGCATACTTTTTCATTTCGTACGGCTTTTCGGAGGTTTCATTTTTCTCGCCATCGCCACAGCAACTAGCTGTTAATAGGGCAAATGCGACGAAAGTACTCCACAACAATGTTGATTTAATTTTCATGATTACTGGTTTTATATTTGGCAGCGAAGTTAATAAAAATGAAGCAATTGGCTAATAAAATTCAAGGATTGTGGTGTCGTTGCTTTTCAGAAAAGCGATACAAAAGGATTCGCTCAACCCCCTTTGCCAGCCTTTGTAGAAAGCAGCCCACAGGCGGCATCGATATCCTGACCTCTGCTGGCTCTGATGGTGGTTACAATTCCTTTGGCGTTCAGGGCTTCCTTAAAGGTCTGTAAACCGGCTTCGTTGGTTCCGGCAAGGGGCGTGTTTGGAATGGGATGAAATCGGATAAGGTTGATGCGACAATTTATTCCATTAAGCACCCGGGCAAGTTCTTTAACATGCTTTGGTGTATCATTCAATCCGCTGAAAACAATGTATTCAAACGAAACCCTGCGTTGTCGGCCAAAACCATGTTCTTTAAGTTCGGTAACAATGTCGGCGATGGTATATTTATGGCTTACAGGCATAAGCATTTTTCGTTCGCTTTCAAACGGCGTGTGCAAACTAACGGCAAGATGGCAAGTACTGTTAAGAATAAAATGGCGCATGGCCGGGATAATGCCAATGGTGCTCACCGTAATTTTTTTTGGACTCCAGCCCATTCCCCAATCTGAGGTAAGAATTTCAAGGCTTGTCATCACGGCTTCAGGGTTGTCCATGGGTTCGCCCATCCCCATATATACCAGGTTTGTAAGTTGTTCGCTCTCGGGGAGACTGATAATCTGGTTAATGATTTCACCGGCGGAGAGGTTGGCCTGCAATCCTTGTTTTCCGGTCATACAAAACAGACACCGCATTTTACATCCCACCTGTGAAGAAACGCAGAGTGTGGTGCGCTTTTGTTCTGGAATAAAAGCAGCTTCCACCGATCCTTTTTCACCCACCGGATAAAGGTATTTTTTTGTACCGTCAACTGACGACTGCACGGTAGTCGGGTTAACGCGACCAACTATAAACAAACCGGCCAGTTGTTGTCGGGCTTTTTTCGACAGATTAGACATCTCATCGATTGACACGGCTTTTTTTTGATAAAGCCATTCAGCAATCTGACGGGCAGTATAGGTCGGAAATCCAAGTTCATTTGTAATTTCCTGAAGTTGCGATAAGGTTTTCCCGAGTAAAGGTTCATGCATGATTTCCGACTAATAACAAGTAATTTAAGGAGGCAAAATTAACAAATTAGTCGCTGGTCATTTGGATGCTGCTTTTTTGACCTGAGGAAAGCAGGCAAAGTCAAGTTCTTCGGGTTCTAGTTCTGGCGGCTGATTGCTTTCAGGAAGTCATCCTTTCGCCTCCGCGACACTTCTACCTCATGGCCATTGTCCATAACCACACTACCACCTTCGCCTTTATTGTATTTCTGAAGAAAATTGAGGTTGATAATATGTGAGTGGTGAACCCTGAAAAACCCCATACCTTCGAGCCATTCCTCAAAGAGTTTAAGTTGTTTAGATACAAAAACCGTTTCGCCGGAGATAAGAAAAATCTTCGCATAATTTCCATCGGCTTCAATACGCAGGATATCAGCAATTTTAACCATATAAACACCTTGTTGAGTTGGGAGCGCCAACTTTTTCAAGCCATCGTATCTGTTAGTTTGAAGGACTTCTTTTTTTGTTTTAAGTTCATCGGATGTGGTTTCTGACATGGCTTTCAGAATGGATTTTTTCAGCAAGAGCGGATCTACAGGTTTCAAGAGATAATCGATGGCGCTAACCTGAAAAGCTTTTACGGCATATTGGTTATAGGCGGTGACAAAAATGACGCCGGGCACAGGATCTGTAAGGCCATCGAGTATTTCAAAACCATTACCATCGGGCAGGTCGACATCCAGGAAAATAAGATCAGGCCTACGAGAATTAATTTCAATGATGGCCTGTGAAACCAGAGAGGCACTTCCGACAATGCTTGCTTCGGGCACATACTTTGTTAAAAAGTTAACCAGCGTTTTTTTGCTATGTTCCTCGTCTTCAACAATAAATACTGTCATGGCTTAAGTTTTCAGGGATTGAATGATCAAAAATAGCGAAAAGGTATGAATAATTCCACACGCGTACCAACAGGGATTCCGTTTTTACTTTTCAAGTCGAAGATTGACAATACATTTTTCCCGGGGTTATCCGGGTTGAGGGCTAAGAGCCGTTTTCGGGTCAGCTCAACCCCTTTCGAAAGGTGTCCGGATTTTTCGACTTTCATACCGGTTGCATTTCGACGTCCCACTCCATCATCTTCAATATAGCAAAGTAAAAATCCTTTTATTTGTTTGAACCCAATCTCTAAGCGTCCCTTTTCTGCTTTTGGACGCAGACCGTGTTTGATAGCATTTTCGATAAAGGGTTGCAAAAGCATGGGAGGAATTTGAATTTCTTCTGACTCTACCTGTTCATCTATGATGATGTTGTAGACAAAATGGTCGTTCAGCCTCAGTTTTTCTAATTCAAGGTTAAGTTCAATGGCTTGGATTTCATCGTTGAAATCGACCCATTTTTTTGAGGAGCTGTCGAGGTAATAGCGCATGAGGCGAGCAAACTTCGACAGAAACATTTCAGCTTCGAAGGAGTTGTTTTCAGAGATAAAAGATTGAATAGAGTTGAGTGCATTAAAAATGAAATGTGGATTCATTTGAAGCTGGAGCAGGTCACGCTCGGTGGTAAGGTTCTGCTGGATAAGGTCGGCTTTTTCTTTTTCACGCCTTATTTTTTCACGGTTAATAAAGATGAGCAACAAGACCAAAAGCAGCACTGAACCAATTACAATAAACAGCTTTATTTTTCTCTCCTGTCTCAAAATTTCCAGCTGTTGGTCAATGATTTTCTCTTGGCTTGAAATTTGGTTTTCCTTTAATTCGAAATTGAATTTAGCTTCAAGAGCCAACACCTGCTTCTGGGCCTCCTGATTAAACACGCTGTCGTTGAGTTCGCTGTAAATGAGCAGGTATTCGAGCGCCTTTTCGTAATTATTTAATTTTTGATAGGCCTGCCACAGACCAGTAGCGGCATCCTTTTGTTTAATAACAGACTTTGACTCCTGAGCCAGTTGTAAGGCTGTTTTAAAATGAGTTTCAGCATTATTAAAATCGTTTTGATTAAACCAGTAATCACCTAGGTTGAGGTGGGCCATATATAACTCACGCCAGATATCGCGCTTTTCGGCAATTGAGAGGGCTTTGGTAAGCCAGATGAAGGCCTTATTGTTCTCATTGGTTTTGAGGTAGTATTTTCCCAAATAATTTGCGGTAAGCGCCAAAAAATCTGGCTTTTGAGTCCGCTCTGCTATTTCTCTGGCTAACAGATAGTGTATTTTCGCCGAATCGGCCAATCCCAGATTTTCTTCAGCCAAAGCCAGATTTATCAAGGCATTAATGTTTCCTTCGGGATCGTTTATCTTGCTCTGTATTGATAGGGCCGCCTTGTATTGGCCGGCAGCTTTTTCGTAGTCATTCATCTGGGTATAAATATTGCCAATATTCAATTTTGTAACCGCTTCAAGGTAATCGAGTTGATGATCATGTGCAAGGTTATAAGCTTCGGTAAGCTGAAAAATGGATTGGTCGCTTTCTCCAAGATGATAAAACAGGTTTCCAAGGTTATTGCGGTTATTGATTTCGCTGCGCACATCCTGATTAACTATGGCAGCATGAATAGCTTTCTCATAAAAAAGAACGGCTTCGGTTACATTTCCTGTTTCGGCATAGGCCTTGGCCATTCCTCCCAAAAGAGAAGTAAACTCCTGTTCAGGAAAAACCAATTCTGCAATTCCCATTGCCTGGTTGTAGTATTCAAGCGACTTGTTTGGTTCATTTTTATCCTGATATAAATTTCCAATATTATTCAAACTACCAATAATGCCATAGGCATCGTTCAACGCCTCACGTAGTTTCAAGCTTCTTTTGTGGTAAACAATTGCGGTATCATAACTACTTCTATCGCTGTATATCAGGGCGATGTTATTGATAACATTGGCCTGTTCTTTTTCGTTTTGGAGGTCTTCGAAAACAGCAAGTGCGGTTTGGTAATGAACAAGTGCGGACACATAATTTTTCCTGAAATAATCGGTGATGCCCAGGTATTTGCTCGCCAATCCCATTTCCTTATGCTGATCTAATTTAGAGGCAATCAATAAAGCTTTACGCGAATACTCATCAGCCATATCGAGTTGTGAAGTATAGTTTGCTTTTGCCAACGACAGCAAAGCCGCTGCCTTTTCCTTTTCAGGCAGATATTCAATGGAGTCGGGATTGATCTGAGCGAAAGCGGCGATGACAAGTAGTTTTAAGAAAAACAAAAGCGTAATCTGTTTCATACAAAAAGTTTAGCGCAACAAAAATAGGCTAATAAAACCAAACTACAAAATTGTAAGTAATTGTAAAATAGATCATTTGAGTATTTTAAGGCCTGTTTTTAACCGCTGGTTTTCTAAATACCACCACTTATACAATAGCATCAGCCATCCGTACATTTGCGACCAAAAACTAAAACGGCTATTTATTTATCACTAGTCGGTTTTCGTTTCGCATACCTTAAGAATTAGTGTAAAAACAGCAAAACCCGTTATATCTCTACAACGGGCTGCTTACCAAACATCCTACCTTTTGGTTATATTGTTAGTCTACAGGAGGCAATTCTTTAAGAGAAACCTGGTTGTCGCGAACAACGTACAACTCTTGTATGTGCGTAACCTCATCACCAATTACTAAATAAATGAAATACAGACCTGAATGTAAGACCCCGGTATCGAAGGATGCGTTATAAACCCCTTCACTCCCCGAATGCCGGAACAATTCCATTAAATAATTGCCTTTGTTATCGAAAAGTAAAAGAGAAGCCTCTCCACTTTCAAACTTCCTAACCACGATGTTTTTTAAGTCATTGGTTTCGGGTAAAACCTCGATAGTTCCCTTTTTTTGCGTCATCATCATTTGATATTTTTGCAAAGCTGCCGGTGCAGGTGGTGGACCTTCGAGCATATTATTTTCAGGCCAGGGAGCGGTACAGTCTCCAATGAAACCACTAAATGTATTTCCCGGCTCGCTATTGACTTTAAAACCTGGCTTTAGGTCGATGTAGCCTTCTGATTTTAAACTAATTTCAGTTCCCATTCCTCCGTACACCTGCGAAGTCATGGTGATAGAATTGGACGCAGATTGGTAATATTTTCCCGAAACATTTTGGTTTATAGTGATATCACTGCTACAGGATGAGTAGAGATCAGATTTCCAAACCCCTCGTCCAAAGGTAGAGGCCAATAGCTGATTACCGGTTGAATTAAGGGCCAAACCTGAAACGGGAACATTGGGAAGATTGTTGCTGTAGGGTTGCCAGATGGTTGATCCGTTAGTTTTATAAAAAACACCAATATCAGTACCCACATACACATTGTTTGAGCCATCCACCTCTATACTCCAAACAGGAGCATTGGGCAAATTGTAACTTATGTTGGTCCAGGAAACACCGGCATTGTTGGAATAAACGACCTTCACACTATCGGTATAGCCCACAAAAGAAACGAACACATAATTAGAGTTATTAGGCCTAACGCCAATATCAGAAACACGAGGGAAATTATCAGGAAACCCAGGATTGTTGGAGACTGTATTCCAATTTGATCCACCATCAGGAGTTTCAAACAAACTGCCTACATTATCAAAAGCTGAATTGCCTCCAGCCGCATAAATCCTGCTGGCATTACTGGGACATGTTTTTAATGCCCAATATCCATCAGCAATACCATTTGAAATGTTGACAGACGAGTTTGTGTTAGCATCAAAACGCCATATGGTATTTGCCGCTATGAAAAGAAGGGAAGTGTCCGATGAGTGCATTTCAATTTGCGGATACCACTGATCAACGTTAATCATAGCAGGTGAGGTAGTTAAAAAATTATTGTATATATATACGTTTTTGTTGATTACAGCGTATCCTTTGTTTTGGTCAGCATAATTAATCACAACATCGAACCCGTCACCTGCCCCCACATTCGAAAAGTAGGTAGTATTATTATTTCGGTATTTTATTCCATTGTCCTGATTTCCTATTAGTACTACATTAGCATCACCGTTGGTGGCGGTCATGTGGTACGACTGAGTAACAACGATTCCTTCCTTCAAGTCAATCCAGGAAACTCCATCATCCTCGCTTTTGTAAAAACCACCATCAGTAGCTGCATATAAGTTACCATCCAGTGGGTTTATTGCAATATCATGAATATCGCAATGCACATACCAAGGATTAGCTGCATTTTCGGCCATTGTGGTTACGTTTGTAAAGGGAGTTTGTCCGGCATCGGTTGTACCCCAAACAATTATGCCGGCTACGAATACCTTGTTTTCATCTGTGGGTGAAACAGCAATACCTAAATCATAGTTAGATTGATCACTATCATTTGCTTCTCCACCCAACAAATTTGGCGTATTGGTGATACGCGAAAAGTTAGCTCCGCTATCAGTTGACTTAAAGAACCCACAGAACCGATTGGCAGCTGTTCTTGGACCCGCAAATAAATAAACAACCGAGCTGTTATCGGGCGTTACTCCGATTTCGACCCTGCCATTGCAGAGATTAAAATCGAAACCCGAATCGTTGAACCAGGTATCTCCCCCATCATTAGAGTAGTAGAATTCTCCCACTCCGGTAGCATAAATCGTATTTGGACTTCCAGGCTTGAATTCAATGTCGTAGTGTAATCCCGGGTTTACCTGTACCCAGTTTAATCCATAGTCCGTTGTTTTGTAAAGGCCATCAGAAGTGGCTGCCAGAAGCACATTTGAGGAGCCCGGGCTTTGTACAAGCCGGAAACCTGTATACGGGTTTGCTGAAAGTGTACCTGTTGGTACCCAATTTGCTCCACCATCGGTAGACTCCAACACACCTACCGATCTTCTGATATACCCTGATTGTTCAACAAACCCTCCACCATCAGAATCTCCATCGCCTGTAAGAACAAATATCCTGTTTGTATTTACCCTGTCGACCACAATCCCGGAAATACCAAGTGATGGGATAAAACCACTCAAAGAATTCCATGTGCTCCCTCCATCCGTAGTTTTCCACAACCCGCCGGCAGGTGTTCCAATATAAATGATGTTTGGATTAGTAGGGTGAAACACAATGCGGTCAACCCGGCCAATTCCATTATATACAGCCCATGGATTAACATTATCAGTATCAACAGGGCCAACTGAACTCCAGTTTCCATTGGCCGACCGGCTCATTGAAACCGGGAGTTTTTCTACCTCTCTCAGAGTTCTGGCGCTAATATCTACAAAGCCATTACTTTCATCTAAGTGGTAGGATTGGTAAAAAGCCCAACGGGCAAAATGCTTTTCAAATTTTTCTTTTTCAATACCCTCGGGCAATGTAACAACATAGTCATTATATACTTCCACGATTTCGGAAAGCGTTTTCTTATTCTTTATCAAGTCTCTGAACTGGTTTTTTATGTCTTGCTGTGAAAAAGCGCCAAAAGAAACAAAAACCAGTAGACCAAGCACAAAAACCCTGATTTTCATTATTCTTTAGCGTTTTTAATTAAACCACTCAGCATTTCTATTTGCTTCTGCTGTTCGATGATGTATAGGGTAAGCTCCTCGATTTTTTCCATCATCAGACGCTGTGTTTCGCCGACTTCTAAACCCGACTTTTCAATATTGGAGGCTGGAGGGATATTGGGCAAGTGTCCGTTGATGCTGATATAGTTTTCTAATTGATTTAACGGCATAAGCTGATACTCTTCCGAAAAAACGTAATCCGGCCAATCGGCTTTCAGGTTTACCCGAAGCTCTTCGCACATCACTTTTCCCGCTACCGAGAGTTTATATCCGGAGGCAAAATCTGTTCCAATAGCCACATCTCCATTATCTCTTTTTACCTGTAAGTGAGGGCCGCTATTAAGGGTTCCGTTTTTTCCCCATAACTCCATGTGGTTGCCATTGCCATCGTACATCCAATACATACCGAAGGTAGCATCATGATCTTCGGCAAAAAACACAGTAGAGGTGTCACCGGAACCCGTAGTTTCTGGGGTAATATAAACAGTGGCGTTTCTGTTTTCAGGGTCATGGATGTGCAATTTGCCTAAAGTAGTATGTGTTCCAATGGCCATGTTGGCGTTTACTGCCATAAATTTAGAATCAAAATTGCCGAAGATTAGCGGTTTTGTGGTGTCAGAGTTGTGAATATATAGTCTGTTGTCCAATGACTCATAAAACCCGGCTTTATGACCTATGAAAACATTGCCTGAAGCCGCATGGATGTTATAACCAGCTTTGTAGCCTAAAATAACATTGTTATTTCCTGCCGAAGCATTTGATCCTGCCTCAACACCCAATGCCGTGTTATAATTACCGCTTACATTTCCCATGAGCGCATGATAGCCAACAGCTGTGTTTTCAGATCCCACATCATTTCCATAAAGAGCCCTTGTTCCGGAAGCCGTGTTTTTTACTCCTGTATTATTGGCATACAGCGACTGGAAACCCATGGCACTATTATCCAATCCAGTAGTATTAGCATATAATGCCTGATACCCATGAGCCGAATTGGAATAACCTGTGGTATTCGAATAGAGGGATTGTCCTCCCATACCGGTATTGTATGATCCTGTAGTGTTCATCATGAGGGTTTTCGTCCCCACTGCTGTGTTTTCAAGAGCATGTCCGTTGGCAGAAACACCTAATCCGTTATTAAACAGAGCCGAATCACCAATGGCCACCAGATGTGATCGGGTAGTATTTTTATATAAAGCCCCTGCCCCAATTGCCACATTAGAGTAACCTGTAGTATTACTCAACATGGCCTGGGTTCCCATTGCTGTATTGTTACTTCCAGTGGCATTGTTAAACATGGCAAGATGCCCCGCAGCAGTATTGTAGTTTCCTGCTGTGTTGCTGTACATGGCAAAACCTCCCATGGCATTGTTTCCCACCGTATTGGCAGCAGCTTGTAGCGCATAAGCTCCCAAAGCCACATTATATGAACCAATTTGGTTGCTATACAGGCTCGAAATACCCAAACCCACATTCATCAACCCTTGGGTGCTTAGCTTTCCCGCATCTTTACCTACAAACACGTTGTCATTGTTTGAAAAATCGTCACTATATCCGGCGTTTTCACCAATAAAAACCGACCCCCCGGTATTTAAAAATTCCAGTCGACCGTTTTCCATACGCCAGAAATTCGTGCCGAACGTGCTGAAATTAATATAATCAGGATCGGTACCCTCTTCCACACTAATGTAGGTATCATTATCTGTATCAGCGATTTCACTTAATACGCCTGATCTCATGTAAATAAACTCTGTTCCATCCCAGAAAAAAAGCAGATTTGCTGTTTTATCAAACACAACCATGCCCTTATGTGCGGCATCAAGTTTTGCGGACAGGGTATTCCTTTGAATGGTTGTCATTCTCGGGATAAGCATTCCTGTGGTGTCCGATTTAATGTCTAAAATACTGTGTGATGTAGGTAACGAACCATCGTAATTGATTCCAACCTGGGCATACAGACCCGTGGCAGAGAGTAAAATGATTAGAATAACAGTCCTCATATTTAGCTATTTATTATATTTTTTGTGCTAAAATACACCTCAAAATCTTTGTAACTAAACAAAATGGGTGGTTGGTAAGAAAGGCTTTATAAGTGGTGATAATGGCTGTTTAAATGGTTTAGCTTTTTTTTAATCCACCGAATACCGCATAATCCTGGAACCTTTGCCACTCACCACACCAAAATCCTGACCGAGGAAAAACACACTGCTCAGGCCGTATTTGGCACGCGTGTCGATCAAGGGTATCCAGTTGTGGCCACCGTCTGTGGTGCGATATACTTTGGCTTCAAAATCGTCGCTCCAGGTGCCCACGGTGGCATAACCTTCGTCGGTGCTGGT
>JGI10211J34971_10000741_pt1 | contig 27156 bp, 35 predicted proteins | sample Etolagsediment_FD_34971 | JGI IMG/M metagenome (IMG submission 34971)
GCAACCACAAATCACACAATGTACTATTTCTTCCGTAGCTCTGGTTCTAACAGGTTTGATACATACCAGAGTGGATATATAAACTATAACAATAGTGTGGCCTGGAAAAGTATCCCGACAAAAGATTATTTTCTAAAAAGAAACGGTACCACTTTGGAAATGTACGCCTGTGTTCCTGGGGGTCTGCCGTCGATGGTGTACAAAGCAACTGTTACTGCTGGGGCAGGCAAGGTTGGCATAAGGTATCAGTCATTACTTTCGGAAACTGATTATTACGATTTGTGTATTACAAAAGAGGGTATCTTAGATGATATTCCTCCTTATGCTTAGTCTTTATTCACGTGACCTATGTCTGAAAAAAATAGTATAGATTTGCAAGTAGAGTTGCTAAAAAGAGATAAGCAATATCTAACTAAAAGAGTAGATCAACTTGAAAAACATCTACAAGACTTTAAAAAACTCTACACTTTACTAGTGCAGTTCATCCCCGTTCGTAATATTGTTTATGGAATGGTTGGTACAATACTTGTAGCGTTCTTAACTGCAATATTGACGGTTGTCGTTAAATAATATGAGCAGTAGAAGAATGGCTTTTGCCATACAAACACTAACAGCTTTCATTTTTGCAGGTAGCCTACTACTTTTTTCCTTGTTTGTTTTAGAGCAAAACCCAATTGAATATCCAGACGCACCATGGAAACCGAGTAAGCAAGTATATGTACCTGGAGAAAAATTAACTTTTACATTCACTCGTTGTGCAAAGTATGGGACTACTGTAGATTTTACAAGTCGTCTAGTCCGCGTTGATAAGCAGAAATACGATCTACAACCAGACATATTCATTGAGGCTCTTAGTGTATATACAGAGAGTGGTTGTAACACAGTAACCTCCCTGCCAAAGAAACTCCCAACAAGTTTACCTCCTGGCATATATCGCATTGAGCTTGAAATAAGTGTGAAAGGGAGATTTAAAACTTACCAAGTTAAAGAAAGTACCCAAGACTTTCAAATTGTAAAAATTAAACAAGCTAACTAATAACTTATGCCCAGAAAAAAAGTTAACTATGGTTTGGTGGATAGTCTACCAGATCCAAAGGATTACCATTTTGGTTCGCTGGAGAAAAAAGTGTTAGAAAAAAATGGAGATTGGACACCGTTTTTACCTGAGTTTGAAAAACAAGTTGGTACATATCAAGATACTTGGGCTTGTGTTACTTTTTCTGCCCTTAATTGTTTGGAGATAATCTTTAAAAGGAGATACAACTTTGAGGTTAATTTTTCTGACAGATTCACTGCCAAAATGAGTGGCACAATACCAGGTAAGGGAAACACCTTAAAGAGAGTTGCTGACTCTATTCGTAATGATGGTTTTTTGCTTGAAGAGGATTATTACTGGGACAGAAAATCTAAGGAGAAATATTATCAGCGAGTTCCTGACTATTATGGAAGTATTCAATATCCACACACTCCCTTAAAGGGTAGAGCAAAAATTATACGTGACAGTTATGAAGTTTCATATGAGTGGGTCGGGTGGAATGGGCTATCTAGGGAGCAGTTATCAGAAGCATTAATATATGGGCCTTTGCAGGTAACGGTGATGGCTTGGAAGGCTCCTAAGAATGGTGTGTATGACTATACAGATCAAAACATAAATCATGCTGTTACTTTGCTTAGGGTAAACAAAGATGGTAGTTTGGTGATTTTCGATAGCTATGATGATTCCATCAAGGTGCTGTCTAAACGTTTTTACATTGGACATGCGATGCAGTTTAGCCTCGATATCAGATCATTGAACCCAGTAACATTTGCAAACTTGTATTTAACTAACCATGGAAGATTACCTAAACTTAGGGAATATAGTGAGTACCTAAGAACAGGGTTTCTACCATTTATATAAAAAGTATGAAACTATTGGAGCTCCTTAAGGGGAAGAAAACCTACATAGTTGGTGCGCTCATGATCATTTTGGGCTTGCTGACTCAGGACAATGAGCTTATACTACAAGGACTGTCAGTAATGACACTCCGAGCAGGTATTGCTAAAGCTTAACCTCACGTGGCCCTAAGTGGTTCAAAAAAACGTTTGTGGCACTAGTGTGCGCGAAGGTTTAGGCCAGTTGACGTTGTCGGAACCGTCAATGTAAAAACCAGCGTCTTAATCACGCTGGTATTTTATTTGTTGAATTGGTGCCCGTTTTTTTTGGCGAGGAAACGGACATAAAAACCTCGTGGCCATTTACTTCTTCTTGACCTTGTGGTGGGATACCTGGAGGGTTTCCTCTTTACACGGGTGGCACTTGTAGGTGACGCGAAGTTCACCGTGTCCGTTGGAAACAATTCTGTGGGTACTCATGGGTTTACCACACTTGAAGCATCTGGGAATCATAGCGACACCAGATACAGTGCGCTGGCAATGAATGCCAGAATGGTAAACACCATCATTGCATGGTCAGGATCTTGGTGCATTGGTTCCCCTCCTTGTGGTAGATCGGACTGGCCCAGTAGACACGCTCAATCTTGTGCTGACACTTCAGGCAGATGAATGTGATGACTGCTTTGTTGCCATCAACATGTGTCTTCATGTTGGTGAGACTTCCGCCACACGTGTGATTATTGCTCATCTGAAACCCTTCTTGGGCTTGAGTGGTGTTACGTTGCGCATGGCACGCTTGAAGGTGTTGTCAGGGTAGGAGTCACCTTGACTTACTTGCTTGTCGCAGTCAGAGCAATCGTCCGCCACACCTTCCTTGTGAATGAAACGTTCTTTGCCGTCGTCGTATTCTGTGGTCCAGCTAGTAGCACCACAAGAGCAGTAGCATGTAATGCGAATCAAAGGTCACCTCCACAAAACCCACCGTATGGTGGGCTCTTGCAGTTTACCTGTGAAATCTACCCATAGCCCCTTTTGTAACTTGCCCTAATTCGTTGAACTTACAAACTGGACAATCTTCTACCATGCGGGTGCGAAGAATTTTACACTTAGAACATTCAATCAGATGTCCTTTGTTTATTTGGTGCTCGTGTGCTTTAATGGTGGTTTTACGGCCCCCCTGGCCTTTTTGGTGGCTCATATTATTTTTTCGCTTTTAAGCATTTGTAATATTTCTATAAAGTCTTCCAGAGACATGGCTACTACAGTTCCTTGGTTAGGCCTTTTGTGCATTACAACATTGAAGAGTATGTCATCTGGCATTTTTTTGAGTTCTTGATGCAAGTTAGGTGCAGACTTCCAAGCCTTACATTGAAAATGGAATGGTGCTGTATCTACTAGATCTACGCAAAGATCATCCATTTCTCTTGAGCTATATCGTGATGTTTCACAGTTGGGAAAGATTTTTTTAAGTTTCTTTCGGATTTCTCTTTCAAAGTTGTGTCCCTTAGTTCTTGATGTTTTTCCTGACATATTAATTTTGGAAGTATTCTTGGTAAATCTCTGGGGCACTTATACATGCTTCGTGTCTAATTTCCATGTAAATAAAAAACACCAGGAGTAAAAAGATGGAAGCAGCACATAACAGATATTCGTTCATGTGGTGGTGTAAGAATAATTTAGTCTGTATTCTTCTTCTTTGTGTAACTGATGTTCGTTCGATTCGATGTATTTTCTTCTTTTTCGCACAACGTTTTCAGGCTTGTATTCACGCATGATGCATTTAATGTTTTCCCAAGAAGTGTCTATATTTCTACTTTGGCACACTACTTCATAAAAAGCAATGAGGAAGCTTGTATTATCTTCAGCGCTACCAGGACGACTGTTAGCCACATGTCTAATTTGTGCTTCTGTGATTTTCATATATCCGCTCCCCAAGCATATAGTATGTGCGTATGAAGATGGTTGTGGAGAGAAAAAAACCTTGAGGAGCGAGTATATGTGGGCCTCTCGAAAGAGACCCTGACCAATTAAAACGGTATATCTTCCAATTTCACTTCTTCACCTGGTGGTGGTCCTATGAATTCAGGCTCAGGCACGTCGTTATTGGCCTCTATTTGCCACTGTGAGCCGTTTTCTTGCGTCGTAGCGCCTAGTTTACCTTTTACGAATGCCATCTCAGTTTCAAGCGTTTTTAGGCGTCGCATTATGTCGTCCATATTACCACCAAGTGCAGCTGGTTGTGGCTTTGGACTATACCCTGGCTTGGTCATAAGTACCTGACCATCTTTCATGTATACGTATTGCTTTTGTCCTGACCTAGTAACAGTAAGGGTATCTCCTGCTTGTACGTTGTTACTTTCAAACAATCCATTAACGAACGGGCTAACGTACCAATACTCGTCTTGTCCGTCTACTGTGACCCCAAACATGAATTGAGGGCCAAACTTTCCATCTACTGGCTTTCCAGTATCGTACTTCATAGTGACTTGTTTTGTGTCACCAATATTAAATTTCAATGCCATAAGCTTAAATTAAGGCTGTTTATTATCTTTTTTAACTTGCATCTTCTCCCAGATGTTCTTCCTCATATCGTACTCCCAGTGCTTAATCTCACGCTCTGCCTCTTCCCTGGAGTCACAATCGGATACCCCAAGGTCAATGCTCTCAAACTGCATACCATAACGACCAAGGTTAAGTTTTCTTGTCATACTATATTTGGGCATATAATACCGCAACCATTAAAGGGATGAACAATACTGCAGCAAATAACATGCCAAGAACAATGAAGGCATAAACGTAATCCTTCAAAGTTCCTAGCTTTTCTTGGGTTCCACATACAACAACCCCCCAGTCGATGTATTCTTGCAGAACCTTTTGGTTTTGTTTCCAACCTTGCGCGTATTTAAGATTCATAAAACTTGTGTTTCAAATGGTGGTTCTGCCATTAAATCAGCCCAGCATGAATCACACATACGTGATTGATAAGTACCTTGAATATGCTCTCCACAAGCACACTTATGCTCAAGGTAATCTTTGTTTGCTAGAATTTGGTCTAGCTCCTCGCATTGCTTTTGCAATGTCTCAATAATGTTGTTCATATCTCTCCACTTATATGAATTAGTTTATAAAATGCCTGTGGGGAGCCTCTCAGACCTAGAGGAAACTCCCCATGGTATAAATTGTAACGCCGAGACGTCGGTGGAACTTTGTGGCTTTCTCTTTGGCTTTGTTTGGGGCCTAAGTACCTCGTACCTCTCAGCTATATTTATATTATACAGACGGTTAGTATATATTGCAATAGCTAGTCTGTGGATAACTTATCGTTGGTATCTTTCTTCTTCTTTTCCCAGCGCTTTTGTACCATTTGCCTAAAGAACTCAGAATCCCGAGTCTTCTTTTGTTTTTCCCACGATCTTTTCCCCATAGCAGACATTGCCTGCCGTATTAGTTCTTGCTCTTCCATAAGAATATATATTACTTACTGTATGTATCCACAGTATACACGATTGACTGGTAAGGGTCAAGGGGGTATAATAGAAACAGTTCATCGAATATCCAATAATTTGAAAACAGAAGGCAGTGTGTTGCGTCCCAGAAATGGGAAGGGCTGGGAAGCTCGATGAACCGCAACACGTTGCCTTTTTTATTTAAATCATATGCAGCAGAATTTTTTCTATATAATTCCAACGGAGCTTGCCGAGTCTGGCAACCCAACAAAATCATTGCTTTACGGTTTGATAATGTCACTCAGTAATAAAAATGGCGTATGTACTGCCTCTAATAAATATTTAGCTAAAAAGCTTGGTAGGAAAAGTGATCGGATCATGTCAAAGTACATAAAAGAGCTCGAAGAAGATGGCTGGATAGTGGTAGAAATAGCTGAAGGATTTCACAGAAAGATATCCACACCCCTAGCGTTTAAATACAGGGGGGGTAGAAATAAAACGCGAGGGGGTGCGCGTTTAAACGCGAGGGGGGTAGCATTTAAACGCGACATAGTATTAGAAGATAGTAATATAAATAGTATTAGGGAACAAAAAAACAAAAAAGGTTTTAAAGATGGGGATAAGTATACCCTAGAAGACGGAACACAAGCAGTTAAAAGATTTGGAGTTTGGGTAGATGCTAGTAATCCTAACATAACCATCGATCCAGGCTATTACAAACTTCCATCTTAACTTGACACAGTTAAGGAATAAGGTATACTAACAGTAACTGCAATAAAAAGCAGTACGGCAAATAGAAGCTGCTACCAATTTACTAGCATGGTTGGTGGTAGCTCTATATGCCTAAAGCAACCATAAAAAGAGCAACACAAAAGGGTAAGAGATTACAGGCAGTTTGGGAGGACCCAAAGACAGGTAAGCAAAGGAAGAGAGCCTTTGGACAGCCTGGAGTAAGAGTAGCAACCACACCTGAGCGAAAGAAAGCATTTCTTAATCGTCATGGCAGTGCAAAAGAGGCTAGAGCTAAGGGGGAGTTAGGAAGATGGTTGGCTATTAAGGATTGGCAAAGAAAGTTTAAGCCAGGTGATACGATAAACATTCCTAAAGATCTAACATAGTATGCCTGCAGGAAGACCTAAAAAGACACTCAAAGACCTTCCAGAAGATTGGCAAGGGCTTGTTATCACACACATGTCTCAAGGTGCATCACTGGCTGAGATTCATGGTTTACTAGATATTTCCGAGAAAACTAGGCAGCGAATGGAAAGAGATCATCCAGAATTCTTACGGACCATAAAAAAGGGACTACGACTTTCAGAGCTATGGTGGCAGACGAAAGGAAGAGTAAATTTAGAGAATAAAGACTTCAATTCAACACTTTGGTACATGAACATGAAGAACAGATTTGGATGGAGGGATAAGGTAGATCATTCAACGATGGGCAAGGAAATGCCTCAACCAATACTAGCAAATGTTTACGGCGACAACGGCAACAAAGAAGGTGCTAGCGATGAAGGGTAAGATTAGGGCTGTTCAGGGAGGTACATCAGCCTCTAAGACCATTTCTATCTTGCTTGTTTTGATTCACCTGGCCCAATCGGATAAGAAATCTACGCTTACATCTGTGGTTTCTGAGTCAGTTCCGCATCTGAAGCGTGGAGCCATGAGAGATTTTGAGGCAATACTAAAAGCACAAGGATACTGGCAGGACGATAGTTGGGATAAGACGTACAGTACATACACATTTGAGACTGGAAGCAAGATTGAGTTTTTTTCAGCAGACAGTGGGGATAAGCTAAGGGGAGCAAGACGTGATCGTCTATTCCTTAACGAGGCGAACAATATTCCATTCAATGCTTTTGAAGAACTAGAGGTGCGTACCAAAGAGCTTGTATTCATGGATTGGAACCCTACTAACGAGTTTTGGTTTTATACGGAGGTTAAGGCTACTAGAACGGACGTAGAGCACATTATTTTGACCTATAAGGACAATGAGGCGCTTTCACCCCAGATCATAGACGCAATTGAGCAAAGGCAGCACAGGGCGTCATGGTGGAAAGTATACGGGCTTGGACAGTTAGGTGAAGTTGATGGAAGAATTTACACTAACTGGGCAATAATAGATGAAATACCACATGAAGCAAGATTGGAAAGACGTGGTTTGGACTTTGGTTATACTAATGATCCTACCGCTATCGTTGATCTGTACGTTTATAATAATTCCCTTGTTGTGGATGAGCTGTTGTATCAAAAGGGTTTATCAAATAAGCGTATTGCAGACTTTTTGGAGAATCAAGAAAAGGTACTTACAGTGGCGGATAGCGCGGAGCCGAAGAGTATAGACGAACTTTGTATGTACGGGCATCAGGTTATAGGAGCAAAAAAAGGAAAGGATAGTGTGCACCAAGGTATTCAGCTAATACAGGATCAGAAGATATCGGTTACCAAGAGAAGTATTAATCTAATTAAGGAATATAGGAACTACCTTTGGGCTGTGGATCGCAATGAGAGACCTCTGAACGTCCCTGACGGTGGACTAGATCATGCACTTGATGCTATGCGATATGCTGTTAGTTCGATAGCTCCAAGGCAACTAAACAAAATGCCACTAAAAACTGTCCTTTCGAGGATGTTAGAACCTACCTCTTATGCTTCCAAAAGACAAACTGACTACATCTAAACAAGATCCAAAAGAAATGTTATTTGATCGTATTAGGCGCTTGGACACATACGAAGAGATTAAGATAAAACGCCAAAACGGTAAAATAGTTTGGATAGTTTCGAGGACAGAGAAGTACGAATATTGACAGACAAAGTTAATTTGTTATAATTTAGATGATAATACAGGCAGTAAAGGCCAGCGAGCCAATGCCAGCACTATAATGCTGGTTTTTTTATGAAGAATTTTAATTTGATAGCACAACTTAACAAGGAAATGCAGGACTTTGATCAGAACAAGATCAATATTGCTGATGCAAGTACACAAGGTAATGCAAGACACCTAAAACAAAAAGCGGGTGGGTATCAATTTAGTCAAAAGGAGACCGTTAACTTGATTGATTTGTACTACAATTCGAAGTTTCAAAGTGGAGAGTATGACAGTGAAGGGCAAAGAAAGGTATTTCTTAACATTGGAAAGTTTAGGGCTGATGTGGCTGCTAAGCAGACTGATCTTGATGTTAAGGACTTTGTTTTTGTGCCTGAGAAAGACAATTCAGTGTGGGGGGCTTACTTTCTTGGAAGAAAATTTAAAGCATGGGCGAAAGAAAACTACTTCGGTAAGCTTATTAACGAGCTTAATACAGATTATTCACGCTACGGTAGTGCAGTTGTAAAGGTTGTTGGGGATGAGCTTGAGAGAGTGCCTATTCGTTATTTGCGTAACCAACAAGATTGTCTGAACCTTCAAAGTTCACGTTATGTAATCGAGGAGCACCGTAACATGACTTTAGACATGATGGGGAATATGCATTGGGACTTGTCTGATATCCAACTTGACTTTGACGAGACAATAACAGTTTATGAGCGTTATGGTCGTGTACCTCTTGATTGGTACAAGAAGCAAAAAGATTTGGAGATTGAAGAGGGTGATGAGTATAAGAGTGTTGATACGATGAGTATTCTAACTCTTGAGGGGGCAAGTTCAGATGACGGAAGTGTTTTGTTTCTTGAGAAAATCGCTGATGGGGACAGACCTTACCGTGAAGTTCACTGGGCACGTCAGGATGGTAGATGGCTTGGTATTGGGGAGATTGAGAACCAGTTTGAGAACCAACTTGTTCGAAACCTTATTGCTAACTTGGAGCGAAGAGCATTGCTGTGGTCTTCAAAGAAGATCTTTCAGTCACCTGATAGCGAGCTTCCAAAGAACCTTGTGCGAGATGTTAAGGATGGAGACGTGCTTCAGATCATGCCAGGTGGAAATGTGTCGCAGGTGGATATGACAACAAGAAGCTTTGGAGAGTTTCAAGCTGCGGCTAGTTCATGGGATCGTAATTCAGATCAAAAATCATTCACTTTCGAGGTTGCTACAGGAGAAAGCTTGCCAAGTGGGACGCCGTTTCGTCTTGGGGTGCTTCTTTCTAACGCTTCAAACTCCCATTTTGCACTTAAAAGGGAGAACTTTGGATTATTTTTTAAGGAGGTGATCAACGAACTTCTTCTTCCTGTGTTCAAGAAGAACAACAGTGAAGAGCACACAATCACATTGTTTAGTGGCGAAGAGGGTGTAGCAACTCTTAAAAAAATCGTTACTAAGAACCAGGTGAATAAGATTGCTCGTGAACAGCTTTTATCAGGTATTTTTCCTGATTTGAAAGCTATTGAGTCTAAGGTTTCAAGTGATCTTGAAGAGAAAAAGCAGTTGTTCATGAAGATTCCAGATAGATTTTATGATCAAGTAGAGGCTAGTGTTGATTTGGTCATAACAGGAGAGAGCCTTAATCTTCCAAAGAGAATTGAAACGTTGACTACTACATACAATTTGCTTGCACAGCAGGCAGATCCTAGAGCTTCAAAGGTGCTTGAGAAACTACTTGCATTGTCTGGTGAGAATGTAGAAAGTATTGCAGGGCCAGCTCCAGCACAGGAGGCACAGGGTGGGCAAATCCCTAATACCGCTCAGATTGAGCAGGCATTAGAAGCGCAACCAGCAGTATGATTAAATCAGATTTAGACAAATACAAATCACTAAAAGACAATTCTCTTTTGGAGCAATACGTGCATTATGTGGTAGATCAGATTGCAGATGTGCGTACACCTCTAAATGTGGATCCAGAATTGGAAATACATGTTCGAAAAGCAACTTGTGAAGTGATCCAATATTACTTTCAAACAAAATTAAGTCAGTTGGATCAAGATGCCCTTGGTGGGATAGACAACTGGTCATGACAGTAAAGTCGTTAAAATCAACTATGGAGACTAAACTCCCTAAAATGACTAAATAACAGAGACAAAACTCTATGACAAATGAACACACTGAGCAGGTGGACGCTCAAGAAGAACCACAAGTAGAGGCACAAGAGGCAATTGGGGAGTCTCAAGAACCTCAAGAAGATCTGCAAAAGAAGCTCAAAGAGCTTGAGGCGCAGAAAGAGCATTGGCGCTCTAAAGCCAAAAAACTAGAGGAGCAAGCTCCTAAGGAGGTTGAACCTCAAAATTATAAATCAACGGACGAAACGCAGGACTTTGATTTACATCAGACTGTTAAGCAGCTCTCAGAAGCTGAGAAAAAAAGACAGTTTGGCTATCGTCACGGGCTTTCGCCTGAGGAAACGGATGCGGTCTTTAAGATTAATCCTAATCCTTCAAAGGAAGATCTCGATGATCCCTTTGTAAAAGGTGGGCTCGATGCAATTAGAGCAAAGCGTAGAGTCCAAAGCGCAACGCCATCATCGTCTGGTGGTTCAAACCGAGTAGAAGTCACAAAGCTAAAAGATATGAAGCCCGAAGAGGCAAATCTTGCTTACAAAAAGATGATGGAAGCTCGACTTGGAAAGCGCACTAGCTAACATAAAATTATATGGCAGTAACAACTGATCCATATGTAGCAGCCGATTTGGCAGCAGTGATTCCAGAAGTGTGGTCACCGTTTGCTAATGAGGAATTCTTTGCTAAAACCGTTCTTGCTAACTTCTGTACTGACGTAAGTTCATTTGCAGCAGGTGGTGGGGACGTAGTTCACATTCCTGGTTACTTTACTAACACATTCACTGTTCAGACTCAATCAACTCAGGGTGCAGAAGTTACCACTGAAGGGCCTGCAATGGATGATGATTCAGTAACCATCAACACTCACCGTTACATTGCTGTAATCGTAGGTGATAAGGATCTTAAACAGATTGCAGAACGTTACGACGTATCAGCTATCTGGGGTGCTAAAATGGGAGGAGCTCTTGCTGACGCTCTTGAAGACTCACTTGCAGCTCTTTGGTCATCTATCACAACAAACACTGTTGGAGATACAGCTACTGTTCTTACAGATGCTGAAATCCGCCAGGCTGTTGAAAAGCTTGACACTTTGAACACTCCACTTGATGAGTGTGCATTCTTCTTCCACCCATACACTTACTGGAACCAGATCCACGCTATTTCTAAGTACTACGACCAGTCATCAGTTGGACCAAACAACGTAGCTGGAATGGTAGCTACTGGAAACTTCCCTGGAAACCAATCAATGGTACGTGCTCTACGCGGAACTCTTTACGGAATCCCTGTATACACTACTTCAAACATTGTTTCTGGTCTTCAAACTTACCGTAACCTTCTTCTTCACAAGAGTGCATTCGCTTTTGCAGTGCAAACTATGGGAGCTAACGGAGGTAAGGTTAGAATCCAGGCAGAAAACGAAGTCCGCAATCTCGGTATGCTTATGGTCGCTGATATCCTTTACGGTGTCGCGGTTGTACGTGAGCCAGGTGCGGTACTGATTAATGCTAACTCTGCATTCATTCAGTCATAAACAATTATTCATTGTTCATATCGGGCGCGTATATCAGACCACGCATCCCGATATGGTCTGATAGCAATACTTTATGCAATTCACAGCTCCAGTTTATGAGGGTGACGTGGGTGCAAGCCCGCAAACCAAAGAAAGGCCACACATGGTTTATTGGTTCGCGAAAGACAACGGGGAAGTGTTCTGTGCTCAAGAGAATGAGGCCTGGACTATTATGAAGGGTCGCATTCAAAATTCTCGTAAGGGTCGCATCATTCACAAATACTTAGGTGCAACAGACAGCAAGACTTACTTTGATGGTCTTCCTAAGATGCACGAAATCATGAATACACAAGGTATTGAGGCAGCTCAAGAATACCTGCGAGAACTTTACAAGAAAGAGGCCGATAGTGCTGATCCAAGCATCAAGCCATCAAACACCGATGTACAAGGGGACGGTCGGTCTTACTTTAGAGGTCTGTAGTATGGACAAAGATTTAATGTTTAAGGAGCTACAGAAGATTCAGAAGATGGCCAACAAGAAGTATGGCAAAGATTTGTTTGTTGAGCGTGAGAAAAACAAAGAAATTGTCTTTGTTATGAGGAAGGCAGCCGAAGATGAAAACCTACCTACATGGAAGCGAAACTACTACAGGGCCAGGGTCAAGGACTATGAAGGTATGGAGACGGTGCTAGACGAAGAAGTGGCACAAAAGATGGACAAATACGTTCAAAAACAGATTAACAAAGCTATTAAAGACGGGCGTTTGCCTGCTAAAGATTCAAAAGAATATGTTTCGACTATACCAGATACTAAAACTGATTAAGGTGTTTTGGACAGAAAAGAGAAAATTCGAGGTTGCGGCAAGATTTTACTTAATGATTTTGCCAGAGGGGGATGAATTGGATAAAAAGCTAGGTGAGGCGTATATGAGTGTAGAACAAGCAGAGACTAAGTTAGTCGGAGCTAAGAAACTCTTAAAAGATTATGTTAAAAATAGTTGGCGTAATGGTTACTGGGCCCCGAGAGAGGTATCTAAAGAGGAGCCTACAGGAACTAAGGAGACTGTGTGATCATGTAGTAATTGTTGGTAACAACACAGATAAAGAGACGGAAGATTTAATAAAAGGATTTGGCTTTGACTTTTATAGGGATGATCGAGAGTGGGGAAAGCACCAGCCTAACATCAAAACAGATCTGCTTAAGTATGTAGGTAAGTACGACCCTGACTGGATTATAGCGATTGACAGTGATGAGGTATTTCCACCAGAGTTTGATCGAAAAGAGGCACAGAGGCTTGCAAATACAGATGAAATAGCCTACCAGTTCCTAGTTGTGAATCTGTACAACGATGAGGATCACTTTTATCACGGTGAGGGTATACAGAGGTTTTGGAACGTGAGGTTTTACAAGTACATGCCTGAGCATGGTCTGGAGTTTCTTAAAAGGAACGTGCATTGTGGCTTAGCCCCACCTATTTGTTACCAGTATGCTTGGCATGCACCATTCTACCTAGAACACTACGGATTGATGCTCAAAGAGGACAGACTAAGAAAGGCAGCTAGGTATGATAGGTATGATCCAGATGCAAAGTGCATGAGCAGAGCATATTATGATGATTTGGTGGTAGATCATGAACCAACAATTTTTAAAAGGAAAAAGTTATTAAATCAACTGTCGGCGGAGCTTGAAAGTTTGAATAAGACAAGGCAACGTCCGATCTTAAGAGAAGCAATTACTATGGAATATGTAGTAGTTAGAAGGCTAAAGGATGGTAAGAACGTCACCATTCCAAGGAAGCACCTAGAAGACACTCTTTTGCAAGGATTTGAGCTTGTTGAGAAGAAAAAGGCTGTAACACCCAAGGTGGAGCCAAAAACCCCTCAGAAGCCAACACAAGAGGTCTCAGGCAATGTCTGTGATGAGTGCAGCAAAGAGTACAAGACTCCAGCGTCACTTAAAGCTCACAAAACGAGAATGCACAAATGAAATTCCTTTACTACGGCTCATTTGGCCCACATAATACAGAATCCTGGATAGCCCACGCATTAAAAAAGCAAGGGCATGAAGTTAAATGTCTTCCACGTAATTCTTACGGGGCTTCTGGTGTATCAAGTGAGCTTTCAAGGAATAAATACGATGTTCTTCTTTTTACAAAAACGCCACCAGCTTTTGATCTTGCAATTAAGACTGCTAGGAAAGTCGGCACTACGTCTGTATGCTGGCTTTTTGATTTGTATTGGGGTTGGCGCAAGAATGTGGAAAAACAGAGTATGTGGAAGGCAGATTATGTGTTTACTACAGATGGAGGTCACGAGAAACAATGGGAGTCAATAGGTGTTTCACATGAAACTTTGCGCCAAGGTATACACGCACCAGAGTACAAAAAGTTTGAATGCGTTAAGGGCTACGATGTAGCTTTTGTTGGTAGTGCGCACTATGAACATAGAAAAGAACTGTTTAGGTTCTTAAAGCAAAACTACAATTTTCTGCACATCCATAATACTCGTGGTATTAATTTGAACAAGAAACTTGCTCAAGTAAAGGTGGTCGTAGGTGATAGTGTCCCTTCTCCACATTATTGGAGTAATAGGGCGTATGAAGTGACAGGGCGTGGAGGTTTTCTTATTCATCCAGAAGTTAAGGGGTTTGAGGAAGAGTTTGATACAGTTCCAACCTTTCCTCACAATGATTTTGACGCTCTGCGTAATCTTATTGATTATTACCTGGAAAATGTTAATAAGAGGGAATATCTTAGGGCTGAGCAGTTCATAGAGTGTGGAAATTACACTTATGACCGAAGAGTTGAAGATCTATGCAAACATTTATCATCTTAGGAGACAGTAGATCAGGCACTTCCCTAGTTGGGAGGATACTCCACAAAAACGGCATATCTATGGGTTCCACTTTTCGTGGTGGTCATGTGATAAATCCATATGGTTATTTTGAAGATGAGCTTCTTAAGACATTTCAAAATCACATAAATGGATTTGATGAGGATGAGCGGTACTTAGAGGCTTATAGAATAGTAGAAGAGTTAAAAACAGAGAAATGGGGTATGAAGAATCCGCCTTGGCTTACTTTTCAATACAAATACTTTGCCCCATACTTGGATGATGTGAAGTTTATTGTGTGCGAGCGTATTATTGAGGATCAGATCCGTTCAATACAAAATGCAATCAACTCATCTCTTACTGATAAGGATGCAAGACAGCGAATCGAAAGGACGCATGCAGCTATAGAAAAAATAATACGTGGTGAACAGTTTATAAGGCTACAGTTTGAGGATTGGTTTAAAAAACCTGATGAGCAGATGAAAAGACTGTGTGAGTTTGCAGATATTAATTATGACCCTGCTATGACCAATAAATTTATTGATAAAAACCTATGGAGATACCGTGGTTAACATATGAATCCCTAATTTGGCTGATGGCAAACGACAAGGGTAGTAAGACGATGTTTGAGTGGGGTGCAGGAGCCTCTACAAGCTTTTTTAAGAGGTTTTATGAGGTTGAGAGTATAGAACACGATAAAGAGTGGGCAGAGCGCACAGGAGCCAATTTTGAGTTTTTAGAGAGTGAAGCATATATTCATCCTCTTACTAAGAATTACGACATAATTGTTGTTGATGGTAGAAGAAGGGTGGAATGCTTCAAGCATGCACTAGGCCACTTCAATAACTTTCTTATTCTTGATAATTCAGAACGTCCACGCTACGCCGAGGCTCATGAGGCTGCAAAACATCTTAAGAGACATGACTTTATGGGTTATGGCCGCAGGAATCCTTACAAAATGGGGAAGACTGGACATTGGCAAACAACGATATATGAAAAAATTTAATAGAAATGACTACAGGACTTCTAACCACTCATGTCTTTTTGGGCATCACGTAAACCAGCACCCAAGGTTTATCTATACGATAGACAACATGCTTTCGGGGTATGACTTTGCTCGAATCATTGAGCTAGGTACCTTTACTGGTAATTTGAGTCTCTACTTCCTTTTATGGTGCATGGAACGTGATGCGGAGTTTATTACCTATGACGTTGTTGATTATGAGCCGTCGAATCTTAAAAAGTTGCTCAACTTTGATCAGTACTTTAGACAAAAAGATATCCTATTTAATTTAGATGAGATTGCTCAGGAATGCTCTAAGAAGGGAAAGACGATACTTTTTTGTGACAATGGTAATAAGATCATTGAATTTAACGCATTGTCGGATAAGCTTAAGTCTGGGGACATTATTATTACACATGACTGGGGTGTGGAGATCAAAGAGAAAGATATAGAGCTTTCAGGACTGAAAACACTAGAAATAGATAAAAAAGCACAACTAGCATTCTTTGAGAGGGTATGAAGATTGGTTTGATAGGAAAAGACAATCACAAAGGTTTGGGTGTTTTGACTGAGGAGTACATGCGTCACTTCGACATTGACCGTCTTATGTGTGTGCGCAGTGATAGAAGGCAGTTTAGACAGGCCTTGTATGTAGACGACCCCGATAGACATATAGAGAAGTTTGTTGAGGGTTTAGATTTGCTTATAGTATTGGAGCTTTACTATCCATTAGCTTTTAAGTTATGTCGCAAAAAAAGCATAGCAACAATCTTGAAGGTCAATTTCGAGTTTCTACCGTCGAGTGTTGGATACTCCCCGACCCTGTTTCATTGTTCCTCTTCTTTGAACTTCGATAAGGTTAGGGAGAATAACAAAGTCTTGATACCTGACCCTGTCAATACAAACCTGATCAAGTTTAAGCAGCGCAAGAAAGCAAAAACGTTTCTACACAATGCTGGGACTTTAGGTCTTATGGGTGCAAACTGTACAAAAGAGGTGATTGAAGCGTTTCACTATGTTGAATCAGATTCTAAGCTTATTGTTAACAGTCAAAAGAAACTTAACCTAGATATCCCAAAAAATGTGGAGTTTAGGCATAAGATTGTGGAAAATTATTGGGAACTTTGGGCTGAAGGTGATGTTTTTGTGTTACCACAAAAGTTTCGGGCTACGTCTCTACCCATTCAAGAGGCTATGGCAAGTGGCATGCCTGTGATAACCACAAACAGACAGCCATTCAATGAATTCTGTCAGTTTTTGGTCGAGCCCAGTGGTCACAAGCAGGTGCAGGATTATTGTGTTATTGATCTTTACGACGTTGACCCAAAAGATATAGCTAAGAAGGTTGATGAGGTGGCTAAGATGGATATAGTAGAGCACAGTAAGCAGTCACGTGAATATGCAGAAAGTATAAGCTGGGAAGCATTGACACCGCAGTATTTAAAAATGTTTAAAAAAGCTGTTGACATGATGTGAATATTTGTTATACTGAAGTTAGTAGTGCCAACAAAGGCAAAAATAGCCAATGGCAGGGATCGGTCCTTGCCTTTTTTTATTGCAATATATGGTTTTTAACGGAGACACAGACGGTCAAGACATCTTCACTTATATAGATGACTTGGTTGAAACTGATGACAATCAATACTCTTTACAGCGCAAAGCACGCGCTTGTAACAGAACACTCAAGACTGTTTGGTCTTGGATTTTTGAGGCTTACGGTGGTTGGCAGTTTGATGATAATAACAAGAGCAACCTGCCAGTTGGTACTGTAACACTTACTTCTGGGCAGCAAGACTATCTTACACCTTCAGAAGCTATCACTATTCGTGGGGTAGAGGTCAAAGACACTGGGGGGACTTGGCATTCTGTTGCACCTATAACTGAAGAAAGAATAAGACAGATTAGTGCAGAAAAAGAGTTCTTTAGTCAAAATGGTACACCACTATACTATCGTCTTATAGGTCAAACCATTCGTTTTTATCCTGCACCTAACTGGACACAGGCAGCAAGTCTGCGTGTTTCTTTTGATCGTGGAATATCAACTATTGCTAGTACGGTAACAGATACTGAGCCAGGATTCGCAAGTGAGTTTCATGAAGCTGTCGCTGTAGGGGCAGCACTTGAATATGCCAAAGTAAATAGACAGGACATGGTAAGTATTCTTCTAAATGACTGGAGAGACTATGAGAAAAGAATCAAAGATTTTTATTCAAAACGGTATCAACAGTTATTTCCACCAAGGGTAACGGTGCAAGATACACTAAGACAGTACGTATAATATGGCTTTTTCTCTTGAGACAGAGCAGGTATCGGTTACACAGCACATGCTCAAAGAGGATGGAGATTTTTTACTGTTAGAGACAGGTGACAAGATTATTACTGCAGAGGGTGGTGGAAATTACTCACTTGAATCAGAACCAACATAATATAATATATGGCAGACCAAAAAATTACAGAATTAAACGCCTTGGGAGCGACTCCAGCGAGCGGGGACTTACTCCCAATTGTGGATGATCCAAGTGGTTCACCTGTAACTAAGAAAGTTACAGTGGCAAATCTACTTGGTTCTTTGGATGCTGGAAACATTGATGCTGGTACACTGGCACACGAACGAGGTGGATTAGAAGCTGATGTTTCGGCGTATACAGGACTTGTAGCTATTTCTGGAGGTTCAACTTCGGAGGTAGACTCTAAGGCAGAGCTAGAAGCTCAAATTGCAGACGTTTCAGACTTTGCAATGGCAGATGGAGACGTTTATTCAGGTGTTCATGACTTTGGTGGGGCAACTAGCTTGGAAATCCCAAATGGTGCAGCTCCTACAGTAAACGCTGCAGGTGAGGTAGCAGTGGATACTACAATTACAGACCACACAGGCCTTATTAAGTACCATGATGGATCGGAGGAGCTCACAGTTATTGCCGTACCTACAGCAAATTTAACGACTACAGATGATCAAGTACTAGCTTACGATGCTGTTAACAACGAGTTTTACTTTAACACTGTATCAGGTTCTGGGGACATGTTAGCTACCGTATATGATCCTGCTACAGTCTCAGAACAACTTGTTGGTCTTACTGCTGCTCAGACACTTACAAACAAGACCATTGATGGAGATAATAATACTATCTCTAATTTGGATATTGGAAATGAAGTTGATTGGGCAGCTGCAACAGATGTGTCAGATAGAACAGCTTTTGCTTCTGGGGACAAACTTCTCATTTTTGAGGATGGTGTTGGGATGAGAAAGATTGATTATGATGATCTGCCAGGAGCAGGCGGAGGTCTTTCTAACGTAGTAGAAGACACTACACCACAGCTCGGTGGTAATTTGGATGTAAATGGAAACACTATTACGAGTGCAACAAATGGTGATGTTACTATTGCGCCTAATGGATCTGGTAAGCTTAATTTAGATGCTGGCGCTGGTACTGTAGAGATTACGACAACTGCGGGTAATGCAAACATTGAACTATCTCCTCATGGAACTGGTACTGTAAACATCGCAGCTTCAAAGAACTTGTCTTTCGGGGGAGCTGCAATTCTATCAGACAGTGCTGGTACAATGACACTTTCTAATATTGATGCGCTTGATGCTACTACCGCTACTACAATTGCTACTGGTGCTGATGCTGCTACAACTACTGCGACTGGTGTTGTCGAGTTAGCAACTGCTGCAGAAACTACAACAGGGACTGATGCCACAAGAGCTGTAACACCAGACAGTCTGGCAGGTTCAAATTTTGCTATAAGATATGTACAGGCAGTAGTATTTGATTTCACTACAGATGTGGCTACTGGTGATGGAAAGTTTTATACACACGTACCTGCCGCGATGGACGGAATGAATTTGACTGAGGTGCATGCTAAGGTAATCAGTGCAGGAACTACAGGAACTACAGACATACAGATCCACAACCTTACTCAAGCTGCAGATATGCTTTCCACTGTAATAACCATTGACTCAGCAGAAACTGGAAGTGATACCGCAGCTACAGCAGCGGTTATTGATGCAGCAAATGACGATGTTGCAGAAAATGATCTACTACGCATTGATGTTGATGCTATTTCTTCTACTGCCCCTAAAGGACTAATAGTTACGATGGGATTCCAATTACCATAATATGATTGACTATAAGATATCTAGGCAGACAAAAGTAGACGACACCTTTAGGTTGAAAGTGGTTTTTTACGAGGGTGCTATCACTACTAAAAAAGAACTAGATGCTGATGGGGAGATCGCAGACGTGACACGCTACCGAAGAACTAAAAAGCTGGGAGAGAAGTGGTTTAAGTGTCATGAAAAAGAGTTTGATTCAGTGTTAAATGCTCTAAACCAAAAACTAGAGGAAAGGACCACAAAAAACAGAGAACAAGTAATAGATAAACAAAAGTATGCCGAAGATATACGACCAACAGTTTTACGGGAAATACGTACCGAAAAGACTGAACGAAAACCTGTGGTTTAACAGGTATCAGAACAGTCTTTTGTGGATGACCAATACAGACGCTGGTAGAGATTTGCTTTGTATTAATAAAAACTTCCCTGTAATTACACAAATTGGTAAAAACTTTGTGCGCAGTGAGTATGAGCCTGGTAAGTATATCACTGACTTTCGTGTAGGTGCCAAATGGGCAAATGTAATTCGGTATAGGTGGACTGAGTTTGTTGAGTTGATGCGTTACGCTCCTGGTCTTGAGTACACATTACACCTACAGGGTGTGCCCGTGGCTAAAGCAGGTGTCTACGGAACAACTACGACCGTTTATCCTGACCCTGACCCTGAAACCACTACAGTTGATGGTCATGTCGGTGATAACACCTCTTCCAGTTGGGACACAACACATGATGCCTCTGGTAACGACGCAAATAGTACACTGGCTTTAATTCGTATTGAAACTGGTAAAGATACTGGAGGGGCCTTCCGAATTCGACGAGGCATCTGTCTTTTCGATACTTCTGCTATTGACGCTGGAGATACGGTAAGTTCCGCTACAATGAGTTTGTATGGGGATAGTGTACAAAACGACGACAACGATGGAGACGATTTTCTGGCTATTGTTACTTCAAATCCAGCATCAAACACAGATCTAGCAACTGGTGACTATGATGCGGTAGGTGATACGGTAGACAACCCAACAGAAATGCATGATGCAGGTGCCAGGATAGACCTTGGTTCTATCAGTACTGTGGCGTACAATGATTTTTCTTTTAATGCAACAGGGATTAGCAACATTACAAAGGCTGGGATTACCAAACTTGGTGTTCGAGAGGGACATGACATAATTGACTCGCCATTTAGTGGTTCAAACGATAACCGTAACCGTGCAAACGTTGTTTCAGCGGATGAGGCTGGGACAGCCACAGACCCTAAACTTGTTGTGGAGCATGCAGCAGGCGGCCCAACATTTACACCAAAATCAATATTTATATAATATGGCGTTCGAGCAGTCACAATTTGATGCAATGAAGCAGGAAGTGGAAAGGCTCCGAAAAGAAATGGATCAACTTAAGCAGTACACCTCTTCTGTGAGAGAGACTGAACAGCTAAGGTACCTGACTGGTGGCCTAAAGGGTACAAATACCTTTTATGTTGCCACCAGTTCAGGCGGCGCTGTAACTAACGAAATAACCGTTAAAAACGGAATAATTACAAACGGATAATATGGCACGAAAGCGAATTACAATCGACGCTGACAGTGTGCTGCAGGGTTGGGGTAAATCAAACCGATATTTTTATACGACATTGACTAGCTCTTATGAGATGCCGAACGGACAGTATGCAGAAAACTCTAACGCTATTTCACTTTTTCGTGCAAACAGACGTGGACACATTTCACCAGGTGAAGCTTTTACTGCTCTAACTGACGCAGGAGCTAGGGTAACAGGGTTACCTCTAAATGGAGTTATTAGATCTGATTCAGAGATGTTTGCCATTCTTGACAATGCTAGGGTTGTTCAATTTGGGGTGGACGATGCGATTGACGCACACAATGCTACTGCTGCTCATGGTGGTCATGGATCTTTAACAGGCGAAGATATTCTTGTGTACAAAAACTCTACAGACGAATATGTTCTCTATTCTTGGAACGATGATACTGATGGGGATGTTGGTAGAATGGATAAGGCCACTGGTACCTATGATGATGATTGGCTTTCTACGGTTGTAACTACTCAAACTAATGGCTCAGCACTTACAAACGGTGTCCCACACAAGCTTGTACTAGGTAAGGATGGGCTTGTATATATTGCAAATGGAAATTATATAGCTCGGTGGGATGATTCAAGTGATGAGGTAGACTACCAGGCATTTCAGGTAACCCCTGGGTTTACTGTGAGAACCATGGAAAATTACGGAGACAGAATGGCGATCTTGTGCGATAAGGACAGTGTTTTCTCTGACTTTTCTTTGGGTGAATCTAAACTTATTTTGTGGGATTTTAGCTCTACTCAACCTGATTTCGTTTATGACCTGGAAGATAGTAGTGTAAATGCCTCTATTGTGCACAACGGGATATTGTATGCTTGGACTATTGGACGAGACGCCACGCAAAAGGTAAAGATCTTTAATGGTTCTGTTTTTGAAAACGTAGTAGAAACAACACACCTAGGAGAACCACCAAGATACGGGAGTGTCGGAATGTTTGAGGATAAGATTCATTTTGCTCCTCAAGGTACCAACGGTGTAGGTAAGCTTGCATGTTTAGATGGTGTTGCTGTCCATGATCGAGCGCGTCCCACTGATGCTACAAAAGCTTCAGATGTTGGAATGGTAAAAAACCTAGCATCTCGATTTCTTTATTGTGGTTCTACTATTAGTGGTTCAGATAAAATTCTAAAACTAGACATCAATAAATATTGGAATGGTATTGGTGGTGTAGATCCCTATTGGAGGTCTAGACTTTTCACTGTTGAACCAAACAGTACGATCACTAAGTTCCATATTTATCTTTCTCAGTGGGGTACTGGAGCAAAGTTTTATTTGCATTTTGTTAAGGGGTTTAACAATTCACAGGCTGCTACTAGTAACAACAATGATTTAATAAACACTGAGTTTACTTATTCAGATTACGGTGATGTTGAGAGGATAACTTTTACTAAAACAATTAATAATGTAGATAGTTTCTATTTGGGGCTGCTTTTTACACATACAAACCTTTCAGATACTGCAGCAGCTATTCGACGAATAGATGTAGAATACGAAACACATAATGCATAAAATATGGCTAACGGAGAAACCACAACTAAAACACCAACGGAGCAGGCTTTCTTTGAAGAATTTGGACGTATGCCTACCGTGGCAGACGTAGGTGACTTCATGAAAGTGTCTGCTCGTTTAGCTAATCAACAAACACCATCTGAATTAACACCAGATGATCTTCAGCCACAGCCAGAGGTTAAGTTGCCAGAAGTGCAACCAACAACACCTGTACCAACTGGACAAGCATTGGCAGAAGAGATTAAACAGAGGACTTCAGAGCTTTTCGCACCTTCACAACAGCAAGAGCAGCTTGAGGCTGAAAGGGGTTCTCTTAGAGGTGACCTACTTGAGGCTGTACGTGATTTAGGTCAGCAGGGAGCTACAAAACAGCAACTTGAACAGCAAGAAGGTGTTAGAGACCTTACAGAGCAACTAACTGGTATTGCAGGACAGATCCAAGCTCTAGGTCTTGAGTCTCAAGCTAAAGAAATTGAAATTGCAGGACAAGAGGCTGGAGTACCTAAAACAATAGTACAAGGACAGCTCACACGTGCTCAAAGAGATAAAGCAGTACAAAGTCTGCAATTAGCCGCTCAGGCGTCTGTTTTACAAGGAAACCTATCTTTAGCCCAACAGAGGGTACAACAGGCCTTAGACGTCAAATATGAGCCTCTCAAGCAACAAATACAGATGCTACAGCTAGGACTAGAGTTTAATAAAGAAGATTTAAGCAGGGCTGATAAAAAGAAGGCGGAGGAGTTGCAGTTTCAGCTTGCAGAACGTAAACGTGCTATAGAGCGTGCTGAAAATCGGGAACAGCAAATAGCAGATATTGCACTGCAAATGGCTCAAGCTGGTGCAGGATCTGAAATTACAAATCAGGTGTTTAGGGCACAAAACCTAGAAGAAGCAACTGGAGTCGTTGGTGACTTTGTAGCTTCAATGCCTGGAGAAAGAAAAACTCTCTCTGTTTCAGAGGGGCAGACTATTATTGACCAAGATGGGAATATTATTTTTGACAAACCAAAGAAGTCTGAAATGGATAAATTGCTCAGCATTAGCGATGCTAAGGCGCTAGGAGTTCCATTTGGAACAACCAAGGGTGAGGCTTACGGGTTACGTATCGCCGAGGGAACAGTTGGTTCTTTAAACGAGGAGCAGACTGATCTACTGTTTAAACTCAGAAAGGAAGCAGCTGCAGATCCAGATATTAAGGGATACATTGATATTCGTGATGCATACGATAAAATCGAGGCTGCAGCAGCAGAACCTTCAGCTGCAGGTGACCTGTCTTTGATCTTTAGCTTCATGAAAATGCTTGATCCAGGCTCTGTTGTTCGTGAGGGTGAGTTCGCAAATGCACAAAACGCGGGTAGCATCCCAGAAAGAATTAGAGCACAGTATAATAGAGTTGCTTCTGGAGAGCGATTGACGCAATCCCAAAGAGAGGATTTTGTAAAACAGTCTCGAAACATTTATGAGCCAAAGCTTCAAAACTATCTTCAAGCAGTTACATTTTATGAAAATGAAGCAGTTTCTTTTGGTGTTCCAGCTGATCGAGTTATCAGAACTTACCTAACTCCAGGGGCTGACGTTGCATCTACAGAAGTGCAGGTCAAGCTCTCACCTCTAAATCAATCGTATCGATCTCTTAGTGATTTGATTGATAATCGACCAGAATACGAAGATGTGGTTTTACAATTACAGGAAAATCTTCCAGAGGCAGAAGAGTTTGAATTACTCAGAATCCTAGAGCAAGAGTCTTTTTCTCAGCCAGTGAAGATTTCGTCCGTGGTAGACAAACTAGACAATGGAAGAACAAGCTTAAGCATGCTTGGCACAGGGACCGTTACTGGAATCGATGGGTCAAGTGCATGGCCACACGGGTTAGACTTTGTTCTAGAGGGAGGTAAGGGAGTAGATGTACCATCTCCAACTCTTGGACAAGTGACTTTTGCAGGACAAAATGGAGGTTTTGGAAACCAAGTTAAGGTGCAATTGCAAGATGGGAGTGAAATGTGGATCAGTCATCTAGATGAAATAGCTGTTCAGCCTGGTGACACCATAAGACCAGGGCAATTGCTTGGAAAACAGGGAAATACTGGAACAGTGCTTGGATCAGCAGGCGAGGGCCTTACTCCAAGTCAGATTGCTGCTGGTAGAGGTACACACCTAGATATTACTATTAAGAAGCCAGACGGAAGTTACTTCTCTCCAAGAGAGGTTGCAACACTGCTTGGTGATACAAGAATTAACACTATAGCGTAAATATATGGCATTAACACCACAAGAAGAAATAATTGCTCGTAACGTTGTCCGATCTTCTCTTGCTGGGCGGTCTGTCAAAAAAACCGTAGCCCCTAGTAAATCTTTTGAGGAAAAATTGCAAGAGGCAAAAAGTCGTGGACTATCTCGAACGGAAGAAGATAATGGTTTTATNGAGAAGGCGGGGAAAGGTGTTGCTGGATTCTTTTCTGGTATAGGAAAGGGTATTCTTAGCACTGTTAAGGGCGCAGCGACACTTGGCGAAAAGGTTGTGTCTGCTCCTGCTCGTGCATTAGGTCTTGTAGAAAAAGAAGAACTTACGGCTGCACAAGAGCTAACTGGTGATGTGGAAAGAGCACTTGATCTGGCACCAGGACAACTTACTACTCCACAAGGTACTGCTGAAAAGATTGGCTTTACTCTTGAGCAAATTGGGGAGTTTTTGATTCCAGGTGGAGCTTCAACTAAAGTTGCAAAAATTCCAGCGATCACACGTGCTGGTAAGGCAGCTAAGCTGGGTGGAAGAATTGGTACTGAGGTCATTACTGTTGGTGGGCAGACCGCACTACAAACAGGAGAACTTGGACAAGATTCTGCAATAGCAGGTGCATTTGCAGGTGCTTTTCCTATTGCGGGGCAAGTACTTAAGCCACTAAGCAAGATTCCAGAAAACTCATGGGCGGGCCTTCTAAAGAGAACCTCGTCGGTAGTTAAAAAAGATCCTGATTTACCTGCCAAGGCAGCACAAACAGGTTTAACTGCAGTTTCCAAAGAGCAATTAGCACAGAAGGCTGGAAAGGTTATTCAGCAGATAGAGGTACAAATGGATGACTTGTTAAGGGCGAAGTCTGGAAAAATTAAGACTTCAGCATTGGTGGACCACCTTAATAGTCTAAAAGATGCATACGCAAAGATCCCAGGTGAAAGCAGAGCACTAAACACAATTGATGAAATTGGACAGGATGTACTTGCTATAGGTAAGGAATTGACTCCTGCACAGGCTAATGTTCTCAAAAGAGATATATATCAACTAATACAAAAATCTTATGGTAAAGGGGTTCTAGAGAATCCTGTTAAGGCAGAAGCACAAAAGCAAGTTGCCAGAGCACTTAAGACTGAGATTGAAAAGATTATTCCAGAGGTAAAAGACCTAAACAAAAAGCAAGCAGTCTATTTACAAATCAAAAAAGCACTGGATCGCCAGGCTTCTTTGGGAGAAGGAAGGGGTGCCATTCCTTTTGTTGGTAATATTGGTTTAACCGACTTACTTGTCGGAGTTGGTGCTACAGCAGCAGAAGGAGTTAGTACAGGTGGTGCTGCCATTGCTGCCAAGAAGTTTTTGACCTCAACACCGTTTTTGACAAATCTAGCTAAACTTGGAAATTACTTTAACAATCTATCACCTACGAAAAAAATTATGTTCCAGAAGTTTTTAGAAGGTGCAACGGCTGAAACGGTTTCAGAATAGTAAAATCCAACCCCAAAGAAGTAGGTTGATTGCGATTCCAAACAAAACGATTAATGTGCACCAAAGAAAACTTAGAAAGTTGTTCATATACAAACGGTTAGTAATTATATAGAGATTACACCATAATTCTCCAAATATGTCAAGAGAGGACAAAATAAAACGCATACAGAGAATCCTACAAGTAGACGATGATCCGAAGAAGGTCTTACTTGATCTTATGGATAAAACAGAGGAGGAATTGTCTAAAATAAGCGAAGAATTAGGTGCTACACGTGAGTTTGTAGAGGATGCTGTGGCCATGAAGATAGATGGTACTGACGCATCGACTGCTTCTTGGTATGGGATTAACTCATACCTACAGGCAACCACAAATCACACAATGTACTATTTCTTCCGTAGCTCTGGTTCTAACAGGTTTGATACATACCAGAGTGGATATATAAACTATAACAATAGTGTGGCTTGGAAAAGCATTCCAACAAAGGACTACTTTGTTAAAAGAACTAGTTCAAACCTGGAGCTATACGCCTGCGTTCCTGGTGGTTTGCCATCAAAAGTGTTTGGGTTAGCTGTAGGTAATGGAGCTGCTATGGTTGGTGTAAGGTACCAGTCATTACTTTCGGAAACTGATT
>JGI10211J34971_10000742_pt1 | contig 27149 bp, 22 predicted proteins | sample Etolagsediment_FD_34971 | JGI IMG/M metagenome (IMG submission 34971)
ACTCTCACAAGCTCCAAATGTTATATTTAAAGACAAAACTTATCAAATGTTTACTATTGGTGGAAATACAAAAAAATATGAACTTTTTATCCCTATAGATTATCATTCAAAAAAACAAAAAGAGAATATTCAAGTACGATATAAAGAAGATGGTTATCTTATCAAAAAAAACATATTTATAAATATTGTAGATGGTCACTATAAACAAAATGAGATTATTAAAGTAGAAAAAGGGAAAGTGACACTTTCAAAAAAGAATAAGAATCGTTCAAAAGAGGAATATGCAAAAGTTTTTGAAAATGTATATTCTAAAATAACTCCTTATGACTTAACCAATAATAGCTCTTTTGAATACCCTATGAAATCTAAAATAACGAGTAACTTTGGTAATGCTAGAGTGTACAATGGCACAACAAAAAGTTATCATACAGGTACAGACTTTAGAGCAAAAGTTGGTACAAATATATATTCAGCCAATGATGGAGAAATAGCTTTAGTGATGGAGCGATTCTATCTCGGTAAAGTTGTATATATAAATCATGGCAGAGGTGCATATACTTACTATTCTCATATGGATAGTATAGAGGTACAACAAGGGCAAAAAGTTTCAAAAGGTGATATCATTGGAAAGTCAGGTAAAACTGGACGCATAACAGGCCCACATCTTCACTATGCGGTAAGACTCTATAATACAACGGTCGATCCTTTACAATATACATCTTTATACAATAAAATCCTAAAAGAATATCATTAGTTTTTCATTAAGTCGATAATTACACAAATTTAGCTATTATAACTTTTAATTTAAAAAGTAAGAGATGATAATGAAAATAAATTTTGAAGAATTAGCGAATAAGTATCAAACACCATATTATGTGTATGATTTTGATTATATTACAAAACAATACGAAGAGTTAAAAAGTGCCTTCAAAGCACGAAAATCATTAATATCGTATGCGGTAAAAGCAAATTCAAATTTAAGTGTAATACAACATTTAGCAGCACAAGGTAGTGGGGCTGATTGTGTAAGTATTGGTGAAGTTAAAAGAGCATTAAAAGTAGGAATTCCTAAGTATAAAATTATTTTTTCTGGTGTTGGTAAAACAGATAGTGAAATTAAGCAAGCTTTAGAATATGATATTCTTATGATTAATGTAGAAAGTGAAGCAGAGCTTCACAGAGTTGATTTAATGGCAAAAGAGCTAGGTGTAGAAGCTAGAATATCTATACGAGTAAACCCAAATGTTGATCCTCAAACACATCCATATATCTCTACAGGTTTACATGAAAATAAATTTGGTGTAGATATCAATACTGCAAAAAGAATGTATATAACAGCAAAAAATTCTGAAAACCTTGACCCTTTAGGGATACATTGTCATATAGGAAGCCAACTAACAGAGTTAGCACCTATTAAAGAGGCTGTAAATATTGTGGCAGACTTAGTAAGAAATATCAAATCAGCATTAAAAATTGAATTAAAATTCTTTGATGTTGGTGGTGGATTAGGAATTGTTTATGATGATGAAACACTTATTGATACTTATGAGTATGCACAAACTATACTTGATTCATTATTTGGACTAGATATTACAGTGATTTGTGAACCAGGAAGATTTTTAGTAGGAAATAGTGGTACTTTTGTTACTAAAGTTTTATATGAAAAAATCAATGGTGAAAAAAGATTTGTTATTGTTGATGGTGCTATGAATGACCTTATTCGACCAAGTTTATATGACGCATATCATAAGATAGAAGTTGTTGGTAAAGATGAGAATAAAAAAGATTGTAATGTAGTGGGTCCGGTATGTGAAAGTGGTGATTTCTTTGCAAAAAACATTCAACTTCCAATGACAGAACACAATGATTTAATAGCAATTCATAGTGCTGGTGCATATGGATTTACAATGGCTAGTAACTATAATACAAGAGGAAAAGTAGCTGAGATTGCTATAGAAGATGGAGTTGATAGATTGATTCGAAAACGAGAACGTTTTGAAGATCTTATTGCACATGAAGAGGAATATCTTAAATAGGTATTTTTAAAGGAAAAAAGATGAATGAAGCTGAAGAACTAAAAAAATTACGAGATACTTTAGATAGCATTGATGATGAGGTATTACATCTTTTAAATAAAAGGATGGAAACTGTTCATAAGGTTGGTGCTGTAAAGGCTGCTAGCGGTGGAGCTATTTATAGGCCCGAGCGAGAAAAGTCAATTATTGATAGATTACATAAACACTCACTAGACTCAAATGGAAGTTTAAATAGGACAGCTATAGAAGCTTTATTTTTAGAAATATTTGCAATTAGTAGAAACCTAGAGTTACCAGAAAACATTGCCTATTTAGGACCTGAAGGGAGTTTTACTCATCAAGCAGCAGAGAGTCGTTTTGGTGCGATGAGTGCATACTTACCTATAGGTTCTATTACAGGTGTATTTAGAGAAGTGTCAAATGGTAAAGCAAAATTTGGTGTAGTTCCAGTAGAAAATAGTAGTAATGGAATAGTAAGTGATACAATCACATGTTTTAGTGAGTACAATCTTAAAATTATTGCAGAAGTTATGGTTGATATACATCATACTTTAGCCTCAACATGTGATCGTGCAAAAGATATAAAAAAGATTTATTCAAAAGATATTGCTTTTGATCAATGTCATAAGTTTTTAGAAGATTTAGGACTTGATGAGTGTGAGTTAATACCTGTAGAATCAACAGCTAAAGCTGCAAAGTTAGCTACGAAAGAACCTCATAGTGCAGCTATATGTTCTCATGTTGGTGCAAAGATGTACAATCTTCCAATATTATTTGAAAATATTGAAGATAAAGGAAATAATAGAACTCGATTTTTAATTGTTTCTAATTTTGACAATGGTGTGAGTGGAGATGATAAAACATCAATACTTGTGCAACTATCAAATGAAGCTGGAGCATTAGTTTCTTTTTTAAATGATTTTGATAAAGCAAAGATTAATTTGACAAAAATTAAGTCACATATCTTAGAAGGAATATCAACATTTTTTATTGAGTTTAATGCACACAAAGAAGATGAAAAAGTAAATAAAATATTTAATAAATATGCCAAAGAGATAAAATTTCTTGGTAGTTATGTAAGGGAAGCAGATGACATTTAATAAAGTTTTAGACAATGTAAACATTTACGAGGCAGGGAAACCTATAGAGTTAGTTGTACGAGAGTACGGAATAAATGAAAAAGATATTATTAAGCTCGCATCAAATGAGAATCCATATGGTACATGTGAAACAGTTGTAGATGTAATTTCAAGAAAAGCTTGTAATGCATATGTATATCCAGATGATAGTATGTATCAATTAAAAGAAGCATTAGCAAATAAGTTTCAAGTAACTGATAAAAATATAATTATTGGTGCAGGAAGTGATCAAGTAATTGAGTTTTGTGTGCATGCAAAATGTGATGAAAATGCAAAAGTACTGATGGCAAAAACAACATTTGCTATGTATGAAATTTATGCAAAGCAAACAGGTGCTACAATCTTAAAAACACCAAGTGACCAACATAATCTTGATGAGTTTAGAGCGATTTATAAAAAAGAGGGTGCAGATATAATTTTTTTATGTTTACCAAATAATCCTTTAGGTGAATGTCTTGATGCTAAAGATGTGTATGAGTTCTTAGATGAAATAGATGAGAATACACTTGTGATTTTAGATGGAGCGTATCAAGAGTATGCTAAATATAAAGATGGTGCAAAAGAGATTATTCCATCAGAAGTTATAAAGAAATACTCTAATGTAATTTATCTAGGAACATTTTCCAAAGCATATGCATTAGGCGGAATGCGAGTTGGATATGGTATATCAAGTGAGAATATTATATCAACATTATATAAGTTACGACCTCCTTTTAATATCACAACATTATCTCTTGCAGCTGCAATAGAATCTTTAAAACAAGAAAAGTATGTATCTAGTAGTATTGAAAAAAACTTTTTAGAGATGAAGAGATATGAAGAGTACGCAAGTGATAAAGGATTTAAATATATTCCAAGTTATACGAACTTTATTACAATCTATTTTGATGGATATTCATCAAAAGAAGTTGCACAACAACTTCTTGAAAAAGGTGTGATTGTAAGAGATATGACTGGTTATGGATTTAATGCTATTAGAATCACTATAGGAACACAAGAGCAAAATACGAAAGTATTTAAAGTATTAGACAAAGTTTTAGAGGCGCAATAGAGTAGAAAGTGAAAAAGTTATATTATGGTTATGATGAGTGTTTAGTAGATTGTAAAGTATTAATTCCTCAAATTAAACAATACAATCCAGATGCACTAGTATCCATTGCTAGAGGTGGACTATTGTTAGGACATCTACTCAGCGAAGCGTTAGGTACAAGAGAAATATATACTATAAACTCTATCCATTATGATGGAACAAAAAAACTTGACACATTTGAGATATTTAATCTTCCTGATTTATCAAGAAAGCACAAAGTTGTATTGATAGATGATATTGTAGATAGTGGTGAAAGTATGGTAGAGATATTAAAGATACTTAAAGAGAAATATCACCATTGTGAATTTAAAATAGCAACTGTATTTTATAAACCAACTGCTTTAATTCAGCCTGACTTTTGTGTTAAAGAGGCAAAGGATTGGATTGAATTTTTTTGGGAAGTTGATTTATTGGAAAAGAAATAATATGAATATAAAAAATAAGAATATAAATGAATTAAAAATAGTAGCACAAGATATAAGAGATAGAATTATTGATGTGGTATCAAGAAATGGTGGCCACTTCAGTTCTACATTGGGTGCTGTTGAATTAACTATTGGTATGCATAAAGTTTTTGATTGTGAATATGATCCATTTATATTTGATGTCTCTCATCAGTGTTATCCTCATAAGCTTATCACAAATAGATGGGATGAGTTTGAAACCTTAAGACAATTTGGTGGAATAAGTGGTTTTACAAAACCAAAAGAGAGTAAATCTGACTATTTCGTTGCAGGACATAGTTCTACTTCTATATCTTTAGCTGTGGGAGCTGCAAAAGCAGCTGCTTTAGAAGAAAATGGAAAAGTACCTGTTGTGATGATAGGTGATGGTTCTATGACAGCTGGTATGGTATATGAAGCACTTAATGAATTGGGTGATTTAAAGCTTCCTGTTGTAATAATTCTTAATGACAATGAGATGTCTATAGCAAAACCAATAGGTGCTATATCAAAACATTTAAGTAAAGCACTTGCTGGTAAATCATACCAAAGCTTTAAAGATAAAGTACACAAGTTCATAAAAAACAATATGCCAGAAGGTACAACATATATTGCAAAAAGAATGGAAGAAAGTTTGAAACTTATTACTCCAGGAATTATTTTTGAAGAGATGGGTATAGACTACATTGGACCTATTGATGGGCATGACATAGAAGAGGTAATAAGTACTTTAGAAATTGCAAAAGATTTTGGAAAACCAGTAATAGTACATGCAAGAACAACTAAAGGAAAAGGTTACAAAATAGCTGAAGGTCACCATGAACATTGGCATGGAGTAAGTCCATTTGATGTAGAAACAGGTGAGTTCGATAAAAAAACTGGTGCTAAAAGTGCTACGGCTGTATTTAGTGATGCTTTATATAACTTGGCTTTAAATGATGAAAAAGTAGTTGGTGTAACAGCTGCAATGCCAAGTGGTACAGGTGTTGATAAACTTATGAGTGAATTCCCAAATAGGTTTTGGGATGTTGCAATCGCTGAACAACATGCGGTTACTTCTATGGCTGCTATGGCAAAAGATGGATTTAAACCATTTGTTACTATTTACTCAACATTTTTACAAAGAGGTTTTGATCAAATTATTCATGATGTATGTTTGATGAATTTACCTGTAACATTTGCTATAGATAGAGCAGGTATTGTAGGGGCAGATGGAGAAACACATCAAGGACAATTTGATATAAGTTTTTTACGATTTTTACCAAACATGACACTTTTTGCTCCAAGAGATTCTAAAACATTAGAATATGCTTTAGAGTTTGCAAAAGATCTAATAGGTCCATGTGCAGTACGATATCCAAGAGGAGCATTTAAAGAACTTGAATACGAATCTAAAAAATTTCATATAGGTCGTGGTGAAGTACTTAAAGAGGGTTCTAGTGATAAAGTCTTTATAGGATATGGAGCAGGAGTTGGCCGTGCTATAGATACTGCAAACTTATGTGATGAAGATATTACAATAGTTGATTTACGGTTTGTTAAACCTTTAGATAGAGAACTACTACTTGATATTGCTCAAAAGAGTAAAAAATGGTATGTATTTAGTGACTCTCAAAAACAAGGTGGCGTGGGAAGCGCATTATTAGAATTTATAAGTGATGAAGATTTGGATATTAAAGTAAAAACTTTTGAATATGAAGATATATATATACAACATGGAGATACAAAGCTTTTAGAAGAAGAACTGGGAATATTGCCAGAACAGTTAGCTGCGAAGATATAAAACAAATTAATAGCTCTATTATTTTGATAGAGCTTTTTTATAATTACTATTTTGGCTTTATTAAATGTTGATGAATAAAAATTTTAAAAAATAAAGTCTAAAACTATCAAAATAAAAAAAACAATACCTAAGTAACCATTTACAGTAAAAAAAGCTTTATCTATTTTTAGAAAGTCTTTATTTACAAGATAGTGTTCATAACTGAGCATAATAGCGCTGAGTAAAACTGCAATATAAGCATACATTCCAAGATTTGCAAGCATCACAAATAAAAGCCAATGAACAACTGTAAGCAGGTGAAGTATCTTTGAAAAGAACATAGTTTTTTCTGCACCAAATTTTGAAGGCACAGAGTGAAGTCCCAACTTTTTGTCTACTTCAATATCTTGTAAAGAATAGAGTAAATCAAATCCAGCAACCCAGAACATAACACCAAATGCTAAAAGAACTGACCAAAAAGTAACTGTTTCAGTAACTGCTACAACACCTGCAATTGGTGCTAATCCAAGAGAAATTCCAAGAATAATATGTGCAAGAAATGAGAATCGTTTAAAATACGAATAACTTGCGATTACAATAAGTATTGGTATAGATAATTGTAAAGCAAGATCATTTACTCCGTATGCTACTAGTATAAACCCTATAGCATTGAGTAGTGTAAAGATGATCATTTGCTTATCATTAATTCTACCATCTACACTTGGTCTATTTATTGTTCTAGGGTTTAGCGCATCAATATCTCTATCTAAATATCTATTAAAGCCCATGGCAAAGTTTCGAGCAGTTAGAGCTGCAAGTGTTCCCATAAGTAAAAGGTACCATCCAAACCAACCATCTGCCGCTACAACCATAGCAATAAAGATAAAAGGGAGTGAAAATATAGAATGTTTGAACATTACTAGTTCATTAAAATCGTTTATAAGTTTTGTTATTTTTTCCATAAGGGGGATTATAATATAATGTTGATTATATATACCAAAAGGGAAGCATTGTATAAAGAGATAGCAATAATTGCACCAACAGCATCAGGTAAAACAGCACTTTCTATAGAACTTGCACATAAATATAATGCAATAATACTTTCGTTGGATAGTTTAGCAGTGTACAAAGAGATAGATATTGCATCTGCAAAACCTACTTTAAATGAAAGAGATGGAATCATACATTTTGGTGTAGATAAAATTTACACAAATGAAAAGTTTGATGTTGTAGAGTTTATAGAAGAATATAAAAGTGCAAAAAATTATGCGATGCAAAATCATAAAAACTTAATCATAGTGGGGGGAACAGGATTTTATCTAAAATCACTACTAACAGGACTTTCAAATGCCCCAAAGATCTCTTTAGACACTACAACTAAAGTAGATTTGATGCTACAGAATATAAGTAAAGCTTATGAGTATATAAGAGAAATTGATGAGAAATATATGAGTAATATAGAACAAAATGACTTATACAGAGTAAGAAAAGCTTTAGAGATATACTATGAAACAAATACAGCTCCAAGTGAGTATTTCAAACAAAATCCACAAATACCTATTATAGATAAAATAGATATATTTGAAATAGAAACAGATGTAGATGTATTGAGAAAAAGAATTCAACTAAGAACAAAAATCATGATTGAAAGTGGATTGATAGATGAAGTAATTTATCTTGAAAAAAAATATACAAGGCTACCAAATCCAATGAGTTCAATAGGAATTATTGAAACATTAGACTATTTGGATGGAAGAGTTTCTAAAATAGAACTAGAAGAGCTTATATCAATTCATACTGCACAATTAGCAAAACGCCAAAGAACTTTTAATAAATCACAATTTGAAAATGTAATAAAAGATAATTTGACTAATTTAGAAAAACAAATCTGTAAAATATTCTAAATTGTTACATACTTAACCCTCCTTTAAATTTAAAATGTTCCTTTTAGTTACATAACAAACCCAATTATGCACTATAGTTGCTCCACTTGTAAGTTAATATTTAATTAGAATTAGGTACTATTTGTTCAATTACTGTCAGCTATTTATATATAAATAGTGTGAAGACACAAAGGGGAAAAAATGGAACATATGGATTTTGCACATCCTTATTTCGGTGCGTTTGTAATGTTTGTATTAACATTCGGTGCATTCTTTGCAACTACTATGCTATCGAGATTTGCGGCTGGAAAACTAGCAAGAAGAGATACAGAGAAGTTAAAATGTACACTTTATGAGTGTGGACCTGAAGTAACGAAACAACCAAATACTATTTCGGTACAGTTTTACTTAATGGCTTTATTATTTATACTTTTTGATGTGGAGATTATATTTATGTTTCCATGGGCTGTTGATTTTAAAGTATTAGGATGGTTTGGTTTTATTGAAATGATTTTATTTATCATTTTATTAACAATTGGATTTATTTACGCATGGAAAAAAGGAGCTCTTGAATGGCACAGCATAAAGTAAACTATTTAGCAGATGGTGGTGAGGCTATAAAACTTACTACTGTTGANAAGATAGTAAATTTTGGACGAAGTAATTCACTTTGGCCAATGACATATGGATTAGCATGTTGTGCTATTGAGATGATGGCGTCTGGTGGATCTAGATTTGACTTCGATAGATTTGGTACAATCTTTAGAGCGAGTCCAAGACAATCAGATGTAATAGTTGTAGCTGGTACGCTTACAAAAAAACATGCAGAATTTATGAGAAGATTATATGATCAAATGCCTGATCCTAAATGGGTAATATCTATGGGATCTTGTGCAAATACAGGTGGTATGTTTAATACTTATGCAACTGTGCAAGGTGTTGACAGGGTTGTACCTGTTGATATTTATCTACCAGGTTGTGCCCCAAGACCTGAAACACTACAGTTTGCATTAATGATGCTACAACAAAAAATTAGAAGAGAGCCAGCAGGTATGGCTCAAAGAGCGAAAAGGTTAATATAATGAGAGCGTATAAACCAAAAGATGATGTACAGAAAAAATCATACTATAATGATAGATTTTATATAACACCGACATTAAAACAAGATTCTATTTATAATGATTCAATTTTTAGTGAAGATGTATCAAGCTTAAAGAATGTTGCAGATGTATTAGATGCACATATACAAGCAGAACATTTAGTTGTATTTATCAACCCAGAAGATAATGTAAAAGTTATCACTCACTTAAAAGAGATACGAGCATACGATTTTATGATGGAACTTACAGCTGTTGACTATATTGCAACAAGAGGTGGGTTTGAAGTTGTTTATGAAATGTTATCAACATCGAAAAGAAAAAGATTAAGAGTAAAAACTTTTATAAAAGAGGGTCAAGCGATTGAGACTGTTGAGTCTATCTTTCGAATGGCAAACTGGAGTGAAAGAGAAATGTATGATATGTATGGTGTAATTGTTAATAACCATTCATACTTAAAAAGAATTCTTATGCCTGATGATTGGCATGGTCATCCATTATTAAAAACATATCCACTAGAAGGTGACGAAGCTGCGTCATGGTACGAAGTAGATAGAATTTTTGGTAAAGAAGCTAGAGATATTGTAGGTCCTGAATTAAGAGATGGTGCATGTGTTGATAGATATGACACTGAAAGATTTGCAAGACTTGGACATGAAGTTCCAAAAGGTACAAAGATCTCTGAAGGCAATGAACCTGATACTCCAATTAGATATCAAGAAGAGGGTGGTGTTAAGCTATTTGGTGCAACACTGGTTACTCCTTTTGATAAGATTGAGAAAGTACAATTGAAGGAGAGAAAATAGATGCAAGTTAAAAATAGATTAAAACCTTTCTTTGAAAATATTACTTTTGAGAGAGAAGATAATACAATGGTGGTTAACTTTGGACCACAACATCCATCTGCTCATGGTCAGTTAAGACTTATGTTAGAACTACAAGGAGAAGAAGTAGTAAAAGCTCATCCAGATGTTGGATACCTTCATAGAGGTATTGAAAAAATGGGTGAGAATATGATTTATAATGAATTCTTACCTACAACAGACAGAATGGATTATATCGCTTCTTCTTCAAATAACTATGGTTATGCACTTGCAGTGGAAAAACTAATTGGTATTGAAGCTCCTAGGCGAGCTGAAGTTATCAGAACAATGCTTTTAGAATTAAATAGAATTATTTCACATCTTTTCTGGCTTGCTACGCATGCTCTAGATGTTGGTGCTATGTCTATATTCTTATATGCATTTAGAGAAAGAGAATTCGCAATGGATTTAATGGAAGACTATTGTGGAGCTAGACTTACACATAGTGCTATTAGAATTGGTGGAGTTCCTTTAGATTTACCAAAAAATTGGATTGCAGATTTAGAAAAATTTATGGATGTATTAAAGTCTCAAATTCCTATCTATGAAGGTTTATTAACTGAAAATAGAATTTGGAGAATGAGACTTGAAGATGTTGGTATTATACCTGTAGAGATGGCTAAATCTTGGGGTGTGACAGGACCAGCTTTAAGAGGTAGTGGTGTTAAATGGGATTTAAGAAAAGAGATGCCTTATGGGTTATATCCTGAATTAGATTTTGATATACCAGTTTCTGATAAATGTGACTCTTACGGTAGATATAAGTGTTATATGGCTGAGATGACTGAGTCAATGAAAATATTAAAACAACTTATCCCTATGTATGAAGAGTCAGACACGCAACTTATGGCGCATGCTCCTGAGTATATCTCTTGTACAAAAGAAGAGATGATGACACAAAATTACTCTTTAATGCAACACTTTGTACTTGTAACTCAAGGTATGAGACCACCAGTTGGTGAAGTATATGTAGCAACAGAGTCACCAAAAGGTGAGCTTGGTTTTTACATTGTATCAGATGGTTCACCTTATCCTTATAAACTTAAGTGTAGAGCACCTAGTTTCTGGCATACAGGAATCTTACAAGACTTACTTCCTGGTCACCAGTTAGCCGATGTTGTTACTATTATTGGTAACCTTAACATTGTATTTGGGGAGATAGATAGATAATGAAAAGATTTGATCTAAGAGGTTTAAAGTCGGAGTTTTTACCAAGAATGGTAGAGCTAATGAATAGAGAAATTGATGCAGGTGAAAATGGAATATTTTTATTTGAAATAGGAGATTTTTCTTCTGTTCAAGCATCAGCTGATTGTGTAAAAGAAAATAATTGGACATTAATGAATTCATTAAAATTTAATGAAGTTGATTGGACAGTTGTAATTAAAAAAGAGCAACCTTTAGTAGAAGTTTCTGAAACTGAAGTTAGTTAAAAGTCTGTTTAGGATAAATTTTGAGTAAAGTATATTTTTCTAATTGGCAAGGTGAAGTTGTAGATAACAGAGCAATCAGCAATCAAGATGATTGGGCTGAAGCATCTGCAAAGTTTCCTATCAATTATAATAAAGAGTTAGCAACAAAAGCATTTGTAGGTTGGGATGGTTTTGCCATTTTTAACGAAGATGTAGATGTTGTAAAACTTGCTATGAATTATGCAAGGCAATATCAAGAATACAGCGAAGCCTGTGGAAGATGTACACCAGGAAGATGGGGTGGACAAATTCTTTATGATATGCTTGATAAAATAGCAAGAGGGGAAGGGGAACTAAGTGATCTTGACCATTTAAAAGAGGTTAGTTCAACAATGACTAACACTAGTAAATGTGAGATTGGTAAAACAGTTCCTGTTCCAATTTTAGGGATGATAGAATATTTTGAAGATCAATTTATAACTCTCATTAATAATAGAAAAAAATCACCATGGTATGATATTGATGATGAGAAGTATATAGCTAATGTAACAGCTCCATGTACAGATATGTGTCCAACACATGTTGACATTCCAGGATATATTGAAGGTGTACGAGAATTAGATTTTGAAAATTCTTTAAAAGCTACTAGAGGTACTATGCCTTTAGCTCATACATGTGGAAGAGTTTGTCCTCATCCATGTGAAGATGCGTGTAGAAGAGCAAATCTAGATGAAGCGGTATCTATTATGGAATTAAAAAGAATCGGTTCAGACTACGAAACTGAACATGAATTAGAATGGTTCCATCCAGTAAAACCTAAAAAACCAAGAAATGATGGCAAGAAAATTGCAATTATTGGTGCAGGACCTGCAGGTCTAACAGCAGCGTATTATCTTGCACTTGAAGGTATTTCATGTACAATTTTTGAAGAATTACCAGTTCTTGGTGGTGAGGTTGCAGTGGGTGTTCCTGAATATAGGATGCCAATAGATAAGTATAATAAAGATATTGAACTTGTAACTTCTATGCCTACGGTTGAAGTAATTACGAATCATAGAGTAACAGCTGATAGACTAAAAGAGATTCATGAAGAATTTGATGCAACACTTTTAGGATTTGGTGCGAGACTTTCTAAAGCAGTTAGATGTGAAAATGAAAGACCAGAGATGAATGGTTACTGGGGTGCTATTGATATGCTGGATAAGGTTAACTTATGGCATAAATATAGTATAGGAAGTCCTGCAAGTGAAGATTTAAAAGGAAAAACTGTAGTTTGTGTTGGTGGTGGATTTACTTCTATGGATGTTGTGAGATGTTCTATAAGAGAAGGTGCTAAAAAAGTAATTATGCTTTATAGACGAGATGAAAAAACTATCATTAGAAATACAACATTAGAAGAATATACGGAAGCTGTTGAAGAGGGTGTTGAGTTTATTTTCCATAGTGCAATTGAAAAATTAATTGATAAAGATAATCAACTTGTAGGGATGGTAGTAAATCAATACGAATTAGTACCTGATCCTGATGGTGGAAGACCGCAGTTAGTTAAAATTGAAGGTGCAGATATAGAGCTTGATTGTGATTTTATAATTCCAGCCGTATCTCAAGCACTTGATACTCAAATATTACCAGAAGAATGGGAATTAGAGATGACATCTTGGAACTCTATTGCTACAAATGGTAAGGATTATATGACAAATAAAGCAGGGCTTTTTGCTGCTGGAGATTGTGAATATGGTCCAATGACAATTGTAAATGCCGTAGGTCAAGCAAGACGAGCTGCAGCTGTTATGTCTAGATATATTTATTCAGGTTCTTTAGAACTTACTGATGAAGAGATCATGGAAGATCATATGAACAGACTAAAAGTTTATAATAAAAATGAAAAAATTACAAACTGGATGCCTGGTCTTCCACGAGAGCACAGTGAAAAAGTAGCAACAGAAATTAGAAAAGATAATAATGTAGAAGTAAATCTAGGTTTTACAGCTGAAGAAGCACAAGCTGAAGCTGAAAGATGTATGAGATGTTATTATTTAGGGATGGTGTCAGTATGAGTGAAAGAATAATACATAGAGGGAAAGCTTTAACTATTGAAATAGATGGAAAAAGTTGTTCTGGAACATATGGACAAACTATACTTGAAATTGCAAGAGAAAATGATATTTACATTCCAACAATGTGTTACTTAACAAAAGTATCACCAATTACAGCATGTAGAATGTGTGTTGTTGATGTTGAAGGTGTAGAGGGATCAGTATTATCTTGTCAAGAAAAAGCAATTGATGGTGCAGTAATTACTACAAATAATGACGAGTTATTTAGACATAGACAAAATATTATGAAAATGTATGATGTAAATCATCCATTACAATGTGGTGTTTGTGATAAAAGTGGAGAGTGTGATCTTCAAAATAAAACATTAGAATTTGGTATAGACTCACAAGAATTTACAGTAAAAGAACCAGCTCGTAAGAAAAAAAGCTGGGGTATCTTAGGATATGATCCTTCATTATGTATTATGTGTGAAAAATGTGTTCATACATGTAATGAGGTTATTGGTTCTGCCGCACTTTATGTAAAACCAGGTGGATATAAATCTATCATTGATATGAAGTTTTCAAGATGTGAACAATGTGGAGATTGTATCTCTGTTTGTCCTGTAGGAGCTTTAGTATCAAATGAATATAAATATACTTCAAACTCTTGGGAATCTAAAAAAATACCGGCGACTTGTGCTCATTGTAGTAGTGGTTGTTCAATGTACTATGAAGTTAAAAATGCTGGTACATCTAATCCTTTCAATAATAAAATCACTCGAATTACTAATGATTTTGAATTTTCTGAAGTTTGTGGTGCTGGTCGATTTGGTTTTGGTTTTGAAAATAAATCAAAAGGAAAAGATAAACAAGCACTTAAAAATACTGTATCTGCTATAAAAGAAAGTTCAGTGTTAAAATTCAACTCTTATATTACAAATGAAGAGGCAAGACTATTAACTGTATTAAAAGAAGAAACGGGAATAAAACTTGTAAATGATGATGCTAGAAATTATCAAAATTTCTTAAAAAACTATAGTGAAGTGTCTGGAAATAGTTTATACACTGCAACAAACCAAACAATAAGAGAGAGTGATTCTATTATTATGGTTGGTACTAGAATTAGTAGAGATAATCCAGTAGTTAAATACTCAACTAATATTGCAACAAAAAAACAAAGAGCGCAATTTGTGTATATGCATCCAATTGATGATATAGCTTTGCAAAATAAATATTCTCAATTTATTAAATATGAAGCTGGAAGTGAAGAGGGTGTTATTGCATTACTAGCATCATACCTAATTTCAGATATTCCATCTGAATATAAAGCATTTTTTGACGATTTAGATATTGGATATTTAAGTGGTGAGTCTAGTGTAGGTGAAGAAGAATTAGAAAAAATTGTTAAAAACCTAAAAAGAAGAAAAAACAGAACTTTAGTTATTGGTGAAGATCTATATGCACATCCACAAGCACAAAATATTGCAAAGATGATTGGTCTTATAGATAAGTGTACTGACTTTAATGTAATGATAATTCCATCACAAACAAATACTTTAGGTGTTAGTTTATTGTGTGAATTAGATGATGAAGTATCTGGAAAATCAATTGGATATAATGAAAAGGCAGATTTTATTATTAGTGATAATGGTGAAGGTGACTTTCAAGTTCCAGCATTAAATCAACAAGAGGGAACATTTACAAATATTGATAAAAAAGTTGTTAATACAAATGTTGCTTTAGAGTTTGATGGTTACTGTCTAAATGATGTTGTAAATGAATTTTTAAATGTAAAAGTTCAAAATACAATTGAATATACAGAAACTTTACCTGTAGAAAAAGGGTATAAAAAAGTTTCATTTGATGATATGAAAAATGGATTTGATAAGTATGGAAATGATTTAAGAGGCTATGATTTAGATACAAGTGTAAATAATACAACTGTATCAATTTCACCATTAGCAAGTATCAATACTTATAATGGAACAGTTATATATAGATGTGAACCATTACACCAATTTAATCCTAATACAGCAAAATCATTATTGTTATTATCAAATAATGGTTTAAGAGGAAGTACATCATTTGCAACTGCTGCGAAAATAAAAGATGGAGATACTGTAAATATCACATATAACGGAAAAGTAACAACAAAGAAATTTAAGTTAGATAGTACAATAAAAGGTACTATTGCGCTTTATCCGACATATGACGATGGATTAAACGATGATTTGATACCATATGGATACAGATTTAAGCAAGTACAAATTCAAAAGGTTGAAGCATAATGGACAATATGATAAATATAACTATTAATGGTAAACAGTGTCAAAGTAAAGAGGGTGAGTTTATTTTAAATGTAGCTAGAGCAAATGATATATTTGTTCCTGCCATTTGTTATCAAACAAAATGTTCACCAACTTTAGCTTGTAGATTATGTTTAGTTGAAGCAGATGGAAAACAAGTATATGCTTGTAATGCTAAAGCTAAAGAAGGTATGCAAGTAACTGTTGACACACCTAATATAGAAAAAGAACGAAAAGCAATTATGGAAGTTTACGATGTAAATCATCCATTGCAATGTGGTGTATGTGATCAAAGTGGTGAATGTGAACTACAAAACTATTCATTATACATGAAAGTTGACCAACAAAACTACTCAGTTAAAGATGTAGATAGACCAACATCAGACTGGGGTGTAATGAAATATGACCCAGGTTTATGTATTGTTTGTGAAAAATGTGTGACTGTATGTAAAGATATGATTGGTTCAAATGCTTTAGGTACTGTAAAAAGAGGTGCTGATGCATTGAGTGCAGACTATAAAGCAAATATGCCAAAAGATGCATATGCTATGTGGAATAAACTTAATAAAAACCTTATTGGATTTGAAGAAGAAAAATGTATTGATTGTGGTGAGTGTATTGCAGTGTGTCCTGTTGGAGCACTAGTAAGTACTGACTTCCAATATAAATCAAATGCGTGGGAATTAAAAAAAGTTCCAGCATCAAATCCATACTCTTCAGATTGTTCACTAATGTACTATGATGTAAAGCATGATACTATTGAAAACAATACAGAAAATAGAATTTATAGAGTAACAAATGATGCACATTATACTTCTTTAAGTGGAGCTGCTAGATTTGGTTTTGATTTTGTAAATAAAGCAACAAAAAATAGTGAAGAGTTTTCAAGAGCTGTAGATGCAATTAAAAATGCAGATTCAATTTTATTTAATTCATTTATTACAAATGAAGAAGCAAAAATGCTTCAATCATTAAAAGAAAAATTAGGATTAAAACTTGTAAACTCTGATGCATTTAAATATCAAGAATTTTTAAATGATTATTCAAAAGTAACTGGAAGTTCTTTATATAACGGAACTTTAGATGATATTCACAATAGTAACTTTATAGTTTCTGTTGGTTCATACCTAAAATCTGATTCACCATCAGCGAAATATGCATTTAATAATGCAATTACAATGAATAAAGGTGCAGGATTATATTTCCATGCTATGGGTGATGCACATATTGAAGGTTTTGGAAAAAAAGGTAAGAATATTGAAACAATTCAAAATAAACCTTTAACAGAAGATGCCGTTCTTTATTTCATTCTTGACCAATTTGGAAAAGATTTACCAGCAGATGTAACATCATACTTAGAGTCTCAAAGAGAACAAAGAGTTAAAACTGTATCAGAGATGATAAAAGAGACTATCGTTGAAACTGTAGTTGATGAAGCAACAGGTGAGTCTAAAGAGGTAAAAAAAGTTGTACCTAAAAAAGTAAGCAAAGAGGTTGAGTATACATATACAAAACTAATTGAACTGATAGGTGCAGATGAATCATTGCTAGAAACTGTTGAAACTATGCTTGATAAAAAAGATACATTTAGTTTAATTATTGGTGAAGATTGTATCTCTCATCCAAATAGTACAAATATAGCTAAGTTAGCAGGTATGGTTGAGAAATATACAAACTTTAAAGTTGTAGTTATCCCAACACAAACAAACACTTTAGGTGTAAGTTTATTATGTGACTTAGATGTAATTGCAACAGGTAAAACAGTTGGTTACAATGTAAAAGCTGATTATCAATTAAGTGCATTAGGTGATGGAAATATTGACATGCCGGTTCTTTCTCAACAAGAGGGTACATTTGCAAATATTAATAAATCAGTTGTTCCAACAAATAGTGCAATAGTTTATAATGGATATACACTAAATGATATCACAAATGCAATTTTAGATACAAATGTAGAGAATACAATTGATTATACTTCTACAATATTTAATAAAGTTGCTTTTGATAGTTTAGAGAACCACTTTTCAAACGATATGGTTGAGCATAGAGGTTACAACTTAGTAGCTACAACAACAAATGATATTGATGAAACTACAGTATGTGAAGCAAAAACAATTGAAATTGGAGAAAATGAGTATATTATTTACAGTGCGAATCCAATAAATCAATTTAATGAGTTTACAGCGGTAGCAAATCAACTAAAAAATGATATAGTTGCTTTATATGTATCTGAAAGTTTAAAAACTAAACTAGAAATTGAATCTGGTGATAAGGTAGAAGTGTCTTCAAATGGCGCTACGATAACTTTAGAGGCAATTGTAGATAAAGATCTTATTGGTGAGATATCTTATGTACCAACATTTGATAAAAACATAGACACTAAGAGTTTATTTAACAATAATAGATTCAGTATAGCAAATTTAAAAAGGGTGTAACAGATGGATAATGATATTATAATGACGATTGTCAAAGTAGTAGTTATTTTGACAATTTTTTCAGCATTAGCTGGATTTACTACATACGCAGAAAGAAAAGTATTAGCTTTCATGCAAAGAAGACCGGGACCTCTTCATGTTGGACCATACGGAGTTTTACAAGTATTAGCAGATGGAGCGAAACTTTTTACAAAAGAAGATTTTATTCCTCAAAATGCTAATAGATTAATATTTATGATTGCACCAGTTATTACTGCTGCAACTGCATTTATTGCTATGTCTGCAGTACCATTTGTGCCAGGTGTAATTATATCTGATATTAATGTTGGTGTATTATTTGTATTAGGTGTTATGGCTACAGGACTTTATGGACCATTACTTGGTGGTATGTCTCAAGCAAACAAATGGGGTTTATTAGGTGGAGCAAGAACTGCTATTCAACTTTTATCATATGAAGTTGTTACAGGTCTTTCATTATTGGCACCGCTTATGTTAGTTGGTAGTTTATCTTTAATTGATATCAACAACTATCAAGCTGGTGGAGTATCAGACTGGCTAATTTGGACACAACCTTTAGCATTTTTCTTATTTTTAATTGCAGGTTATGCTGAAACAAATAGAACGCCATTCGACCTTCTTGAGCATGAAGCAGAAGTTGTTGCTGGATATGCTACAGAGTATTCAGGTATGAGATGGGGTATGTTCTTTATTGGTGAGTATGCAAACCTTTTTACTGTTTCATTTTTAACAGCACTTATGTTTTTAGGTGGATTTAATGATTTATGGTTTATTCCAGGTGCAATTGCAATTATTCTAAAAGTTATGTTTTTAATATTCTTATTTTTATGGACAAGAGCATCATGGCCACATGTAAGACCAGATCAACTTATGTGGTTATGTTGGAAAATATTAATGCCTTTAGGTTTACTAAATATTTTAGTAACAGCTTTAGTGATTTTGTAAGAAAGGGTACATAGTATGAGTTTTAAAGAATTAAAAGATAGAAATGTAGGAAGCCAAGAATACATTATGATGGATATTGAAGAATATCCAAAGCAAGGTTGGGATAAATTCAAACAAGTTCTTGATAGAGGATTTAGTGTTGAGTTATTCAAAGGTTTAGGTATCACATTTAAAATTATGAAAGAGGTATTATTTGATAACCAATCTCATAATACTCAATATCCAATTGAAAAATTACCTATTAGTCCAAGATATAGAGCAGTACACAAATTATTAGGACTACTTGAAAGTGGTAATAATAGATGTATTGGTTGTGGACTTTGTGAAAAAATTTGTATTGCTAAATGTATTAGAATGGATACAAAAATTGATGAAGAATCAAGAAAAGAAGTTATGGAGTACACAATTAACTTAGGGAGATGTATCTTCTGTGGTTATTGTGCTGAAGTATGTCCAGAGCTTGCCATTGTACATGGTGATAGATATGAGAATGCAAGTGAACAAAGAGAACACTTCGTATTAAAAGATGATCTTCTTACTCCATTTGCTGAACTACAAGATCAGTTAGAGTATCAAGGTTTTGGTGCTATATCTGATGATGCAGATAAGAAAATTAAAAAAACGCCGTTGGCATATTAAGGGATAGAGATATGTTTGAAGTAGTAGCTTTTTATTTATTTGCTTTTTTAACGATAGCAATGTTTAGTATCACAGTGATAACAAAAAATGCACTGTATGCTTTAAGTTCATTAGCAGCAGGTATGATATTTATCTCTGCATTTTTCTTCCTTTTAGGGGCAGAATTTTTAGGGGCAGTGCAAATTGTTGTATATACAGGTGCTGTTATGGCACTTTACGCATTTGGTATGATGTTCTTTGATTCAATTAACGAAATTAAAGAATCTGTAGCAAATCCAAGATTAACATTCATGTTATCTGGAATTATTGCTTTAATTATTGTTGCAATATTTGTAGCTCCAATTGTTGGTGCAAATATAACAGCTCATTACCCTGTAGGTATGGCAGCTGATTTATATGGTACGATTAATGGTAACTCACAAGATGTTGGTGTTGTATTATTTACAAAATATTTAGTGCCATTTGAGGTTGCAGCAGTTATGTTACTTGTTGCAATGATTGGTGGAATTATCTTAGCTGGTAAAAAAATGGATATCTCTATCACACAATTAAGTGAGCAAGAGATTGACAATCATAAAACAGACACAGAGATAGCAAAGGATATTAAATGATGAGTGTAACTTTAAATGATTATTTAATCTTAAGTACTATTATATTTATGATTGGTATGTATGGGGCATTAATGAGAAAAAACTTATTAATGTTATTTTTCGCAACTGAAATTATGTTAAATGCAGTAAACATTGGTATGGCTGCAATTTCAAAATTTCATGGTGATTTAACAGGTCAAATGTTTGCATTCTTTATTATAGCAATTGCAGCAAGTGAAGTAGCGATTGGATTGGGATTATTAATTTTATGGTTTAAAAGACATAATAATATTAATCTAGATTCACTACAAAGTATGAAGGGATAGAGATGGAAAGTTATTTATATATTGCACTTTTTGCTCCACTAGTTGGTTCAATATTTGCAGCACTTTTTGGTAATACTCCTAGAAAGTTATTTACAGGTGTTATTACATCTGGTTTATTAGGTGTGTCAATGATTGCATCTTTAAACTTATTATATTATGTTTATACAACAGGAAATATAATTCATGTAAATATGCTTGATTGGATAGTTATTGGTAATGTTAATATTCCTTTTGGGTTTGTTGTTGATCAAGTAAGTGTAGTAATGATGGTTGTTGTAACAATAGTTTCAACAATGGTACATATTCATTCAATTGGATATATGGACCATGATAGAAGTTTCAATAGATTCTTCGCTTGGTTATCTGCATTTGTTTTCTCTATGATGATTCTAGTTATGTCTGATAACTTTGCTGGATTATTTATTGGTTGGGAAGGAGTTGGTCTTTGTTCTTGGGGACTAATTGGATTCTGGTATGAAAAAGAAGATATTAAAAGAAGTAAGAATTTAGAAGAATCTCCATTCTCTACTTTATCTCCATACTCATCACCTTCGCCATCATGGGCGGCAAATGAAGCATTTATTATGAATAGAGTTGCTGACCTTGCTATGTTAATTGGTATTTTCTTAATTTTCTGGAACATTGGTTCATTACAATATGATACAGTGTTTGCAAAAATTGGTACATTAGAGAGTAGTACGGTGGTTGCAATAGCAATATTCTTATTTATTGGTGCTATGGGTAAATCAGCACAGTTTCCATTTAATACATGGCTTGCAAATGCGATGGAAGGTCCTACTCCAGTTTCAGCGTTAATTCATGCTGCAACAATGGTAACAGCAGGTGTTTATTTAGTAATTAGAGCTAATGAAATCTTTACAGTAGTTCCAGAAGTTGGATACTTTATTGCTTGTCTTGGAGCATTTGTAGCACTTGGTGCTGCATCAATGGCTTTAGTTGCAACAAATATGAAGAAAATCATTGCATTTTCTACACTATCTCAATTAGGATATATGTTTGTTGCTGCTGGTCTTGGTGCTTACTGGGTTGCATTATTTCACCTTGCGACTCATGCATTCTTTAAATCAGTTCTTTTCTTAGGTGCTGGTAATGTTATGCATGCAACAAATGATGAAATCAATATTAAGAAAATGGGTGGATTGAAAAAACATATGCCTCAAACTGCATTGATTATGACAATCGCATCAGTTGCTTTAGCAGGTATTTTTCCATTAGCTGGTTTCTTCTCAAAAGATTTAATTCTAGAAGTTGCTTATGGTAGTCATGCATATGTATTATGGACTGTTTTATGGTTAACAGCTGGTTTAACAGCATTCTATTCATTTAGACTTGTTATGTATGTATTTTATGGAAAAGAAAATTATGATCATGATAAAGTTCATCCACATGAAACATATACATTCGTAATTGCAGCTATGACTCCACTTGCATTATTAGCTATTAGTGCTGGTTGGTTTAAAGAGCAATTTATTGAATTAACTACAAAAGTATTACCACCACTAGAAATACATGTTACAGATGCGATGTTATGGTCGTTAATCGCTGTGACAACTGCAATTGCAGTAAGTGGTATAGCACTTGCAGTATTAAAACACAGAAAAGATGAAACATACTTTAGTGAAATATTTAAAAATAGAACATGCTATAAAATATTAGCTAATCAATATTATATGAATCACTTTTGGGAAAATGTTGTATCTAAACCATATGGCAAATTAGCAGAATTTTCTTGGAAAGAGTTAGATCTTAAATTAATTGATGCAATTGTAGATGGTATAGCAAAAGGTATTTATGGTGGTGGAGAAGCTGGTACTTCTATGCAATCAGGAAACCTATCAAAAGCATTAAAATGGATGGGAATAGGTATATTAGTCCTATTAATTTTAGTAGTTGCTTTTGGCAACTTGAAGTAAGGAAGGGAAATAGATGGAACACATTTTATCAATTTTAATATTTTTTCCAGCGTTTGCTGCTGTCATAGGGTTTATGGTAGATAAAGATGCAATTCGTACATATGGAATTACAGTAACTGCAATAGAGTTTTTACTTTCTTGCTATTTATGGGCAAGTTTTGATACTGGATTTGCAGGAATGCAGTTCAGTGAATTTGTACCTATTATATCTCAATATGGGGTATCTTATAACTTAGGTGTAGATGGTATATCATTATTCTTAGTATTAATGACTACTTTTATGACAATGATTTCTTTAATTGGATTAACAGAGAAGAAAGATCTCAAAAATTTAATTATTACAGTATTATTTTTAGAGATGACAATGGTTGGTGTATTTTTTGCGCTAGATGCTATTATCTTCTATGTATTCTGGGAATTATCTTTAGTACCAATGTTATATATCGTTGGAGCATGGGGTGGAAAATTAAGAATTTATGCTTCTATTAAATTCTTTTTATATACATTTACAGGTTCATTAGTGATGCTTGTTGGTATGTTATACTTAGGATTTGTATACTTCCAAACAACAGGAAATTGGAGCTTTAGTTTACTTGACTGGAACATGATGATGCTTCCTATTGATATGCAAATGTGGTTATTTGTTGCATTCTTCTTAGGATTTGCAATTAAAGTACCAATGGTACCATTTCATACATGGCTTCCATATGCACATGGTCAAGCACCAACAATTGGTTCTGTAATTCTTGCAGCAGTATTGCTAAAAATGGGTACATATGGATTTATTAGATTCTCTTTACCATTATTTCCAGATGCAAGTGTTGCTATGATGATACCAATGGCTGTATTAGCTATTATTGCGATTGTTTATACTGCACTTGTAGCTTATGCACAAGAGGATATTAAACAGGTAATTGCATATTCATCTGTATCTCACATGGGTGTAATTATATTAGGTATTTTTGCATTAAATGTTGAAGGTATCGGTGGTTCATTATTCTTAATGATTTCTCATGGTATCGTATCAGGAGCACTATTCATGTTAGTTGGTGTTATATATGATAGACGAGGTACTAAAATGATGAGTGAATTCGGGGGACTTGCAAAAGTTATGCCAATGTACGCAACTGTATTTGGTATTATGTTAATGGCATCTGTTGGGTTACCTTTAACAATTGGATTTGTTGGTGAGTTTTTAAGTTTACTTGGATTCTTCGTAGTATCTCCAGTTTTAACTGCAATTGCCGGTACAACAATTATTTTAGGTGCTGTGTATATGTTGGTTCTTTACAAAAAAACATTTTTTGGACCAATCACTAATCCTATCAATGAAAAACTTCAAGATATTAAAGGTAGAGAAGTAGCTGCTTTAGTTCCTTTAGTTATGTTAGTTATTTATTTAGGTGTTTATCCTAAACCAATATTAGAGCCTGTTGATAAATCAGTAAAACAATTAGTACAAGTGATGTATCTAAAATCAGTTACTCCAGAAGCAAAAGCAACAATTGCTTCGGTTAATACAATAGGGGAGATAAAATAATGATACAGCCAATTTCAATAGACATTGCAGCTTTAAATCTGCCAAGTTTAGCACCAATGCTAGTTGCAATAATCGGTGCATTATTAATATTATGTATAGATTTAGTTACTAAAAATCTTCATAAATCATTATATGTTATGTTAAGTATATTAATCATAATTATAGATTTAGGAGCATTGATTGGTTATAGTGGAGCAACAAGAGGTTTCTTTGACGTAATGTTGATGGATGGTATTTCGATACTAGCTCAAATAATTATATTAGTAGCATCTGCTTTATTTATTATTCTTGCACTTTCTCAGCAAAGATTTCATGAGTATAGATACCCAGAGTATTTTGCATTATTCTTATTTATGATTGCAGGTTTCCAGTTTATGGTTGCTTCAGATAACTTAATCTTAATTTTTGTTGGTCTTGAAACAGCTTCTATGGCATTATATACATTAATTGCAATGCATAATAGAGATAAGTCAACAGAAGCAGCAATTAAATACTTTACAATGGGTGCTTTAGCGGCTGGATTCTTTGCTTTTGGTTCTATGGTATTTTATGCATTAACAGGAAGTGTTGAATTAGGTCAAATCTCAGCATCTTTAGTGGCATCTGATTTCGCTAACTATCCTTTAGTATTATTAGGTGTAGTATTTATTCTTGGTGGACTTGGATTTAAATTATCTTTAGTTCCGTTTCATACATGGGCACCAGATGTATATGAAGGTTCTAGTTCTGCTATGGCTGGATATATGTCAGTTGTACCAAAGATTGCAGCATTTGTTGTTGCATTACGATTTTTTGAGATATTTGTTAGTGTTGGAAATCAATGGGTTGAATTAGTACTTTATGTTATTGTTGTAGTTACTATGACTTTACCAAATATGGTTGCTTTAGTTCAAACTGATGTAAAAAGAATGTTAGCATACTCATCTGTATCACATGCTGGTTTTGTGATGGGTGCTATTTTAGTAGGAACTACACAAGCTACTGAAGGTTTATTTTTATACTGGATTTTATTTACATTTACTAATCTTGGTGCATTTGCAATGCTATGGGTTAATAGAACAAAAAATTCTCATGGATTCCAAAGTGATCATCCATTTGAAAAGTTTGCAGGTATGGTTAAGACATCACCAGTAGCAGCATCTTTAATGGGTCTGTTCTTATTAAGTCTTGCTGGTATTCCTCCATTTAGTTTATTCTGGGGTAAAATGTATTTAATAGGTGCAACTGTTAATGCTGGATATATTATATTAGCGTTAATTATGGCTCTTAACTCTGCAATTGCAGCGTACTACTACTTAAAACTAATTGTGTATATGTTCTTAAAAGAACCTACACAAGATGATAGAATTGAATTTATGGGTAATGCAAACAACCCTTTAAAAGCGGTTATTGGTGTATCAGCTATTATTACAATAACTTCAATAATTTATATTGATCCATTATTAGAAATGATTTCTACTTATGTACAAATGAGTGGATTCTAATAAAATCAAGTGAGCTAGTTATCATAACTAGCTCATTTAAACAAACCTTAATCATTTTTCTATTAGAATCACATTCTTCGTTTAGATAAGCATTGAGAATACAATGGTATTTTGACTGCTTCTCTTAGACCTTTACAATCACTTTTAAAGGCAACTCCCCAGGGTAGGAATACAGCAAGGAACCTTTATCTTTGGTGTGTTTAGGTATCTGGGAGGAGTACTTAACTACAACCTGATATATCCAAATCATTATGTATACACTTCAAGTAGAACAAATTCACTGTAAATATAAATATAGTGACACCAATTTAATAATTAGTTCAGTATAATGGCATTGATGAATAAAAAAATATTAATAATTCTTAGTGTAGTAATACTATATGTAAATTTACACTCTTTAGAAACAAAAAAGATTCTAACTTTCACGCCATTACCTATAAAAAAACAATCCAAACTAGCTGAAGAGTTTTTACCACTGTATAGTTATATTGAAAAAAAAACTGGAATAAAAACTAAATTTGTATATGAAAATGATTATTCTACAATTATAGAAAAGTTCAAACAAAATAAAATTGACATAGTATTATTAGGACCTCTTCCATATGCTAAGTTAAATCAAACCTATAAATTTAATGAACCAATAATAACATTTAAACAAAAAAGTGGTAACCCATACTATAAATGTGTTTTAGCTAAGTTTGGAAAAGATAAAATAAATTTTGATGAAAAATTAAAAATAGCACTAACGCAACCGCTTTCAACTTGTGGATATTATATGACAAATATACTATTGAAAAATAAATATAACATAAATCTTGAAGAGCAAAGTTATGATTACATAATGTCTCATTCAAATGTACTAATTCAAGTATTAGAAGGTAATTTTAATATTGCTGGAGTAAAAGATAATATAGCTCATGGATTTAGTAGTTTAGGGATACGAGTTATTGAACAGAGTAAATATTTACCAGGCTTTTCTTTGATAGTTAATACAAAAACTGTATCACCAGAAGAGATTAAAACTATTCAAAATATAATTTTATCTATCCCACAGTCATCATACCAAAAATGGGAAGGGATCTCTTCAAATGGTTTTGTGAAAGCTAATAAAGAGCTTTATAAAAATATTGAAATTGATTTTAATAAAATACCCCAAACTGGTAATATA
>JGI10211J34971_10000743_pt1 | contig 27142 bp, 19 predicted proteins | sample Etolagsediment_FD_34971 | JGI IMG/M metagenome (IMG submission 34971)
AGTTATTTTTGTTATTGCTTTTATGGTTAAGAAATAATATTACCAAGAACAATAGGTTTGCGAACCAGTACAAGTAACTAATCCATCAATATCCATTCTAACATTTTTATAAAAACCTAAAGGTAATTTAGTTTTAACAGTTTTGCTTAAATTTACAATTTCTTTTGTACTAATATCAAAAACAAGTTTGTTCTTTTCATAATAAGCATTTGTTATTATAAATGCATATTTACAATTACCAATTTCTAAAATAGTTGTTGGAGCAAAACCGGTTGCTTTTTGTTCAGCAATTAAACGTTCTTGCCATTTTCTATCTGTATCATTCACAATAATACGTCTATTGTTAAATCTTGGATTTTCATCCCAAACTTGGTAGAGAGTAAATTCTTTTGCTTTAACAAAAGTAATTTTATATTTTTGTTCACCAGTTTTACAAATTTTAATATTACCACCAACTATTTGGTCAAAAAGTGGATAATCATTAGAGTTGCTATTAGAATTGCGGTTTACACCAGTATCATAGCCGGATACCATTATATATTATACAACTATATTAATTTCATCAAAATTTTGTTTAAGTTCTGGTTTTACAAATCTGCCCAATCTAGTGGATTCTAAATTGTCAACATTTTGTTTAATCAACAACTTTTCATAAATAAAAAAATTAAAATTATCTGCATTATCCCGCAGCATAATATCTATCTGGTTAGATGCACCCAATTCCAAAACAGTTGCCAACATTTTTTTAACACTATTACTGTTAACCATATATGCATGTAAACCATTGTTATAGCCTTTACGTGGTAACATTTTGTGGAATTGTCCAGAATTAGATTTTTTGGCCATCATTCTTAGGATACCAAAATGGAGTGTATCCCAGTTGTCAGGTGTATCATAAAGTATTTCTTCTAAATCTTTTAGGAATGATTTAGGAATTGTTACATCATCTTCAAATATGAATGCATATTTATATTTTTTGTGCAATATATATTTCCACAAATTGGTGTGAGATTTCCAAACAGCAACATTGGAAGGTTGTCCATCTATTTTTCCACCACTAACACCATAAGAATTTAAAAAATAAAATAAATTGTAATCTTCAAAATGGACAGCATCCCAACGATTTATTTTTATGTTATTGTCAGCATATTCGCAGCATTTTTCCCATTGAGAGAGGATAAGATTGTTTTTAAAATGGTCTTTTTTGCAATTAATGTAAAAAAATTGTATGTCATTTAATTTCATAAATAATATTATATAAATTAATGAAAGTTTTAACGTATGCATTCATCGCTTTTGTCCTTTTTATCATCCTCATTTTAGTCATACAAAATTGGGTAAGCAACACAACCTATGTTCGCTCAAGACTGGATAACCGCAAATATTTAGTGCATAACCTAAAATATAAAGAATTAGCTGCTATAACACTTTCTCGTGTCCGCAATAATTTGTCACAATTATGCATTAAATTAGAACAAAAATATCCACATGATGAGCGCATCCATAGGATGAATTCTAAATTTAATCCAGATAGTATTGTAGAAACCGACCCTAAAAGTAAGCATACTTCTTACAGTATAAACAAAGGCGAAAAAATCCATTTGTGTTTACGTAGCAAAGATGGTCAACAAAGAATTGTTAAACAAAATGTTATAATGTTTGTTGCCCTTCACGAATTGGCACATGTTATGACTATAAGTGTTGGTCATACTAAAGAATTCTGGGATAACTTTGAGTTCTTATTAAGAGAAGCACAATCAATGGGGTATTATCAAGAAACNGATTTTAATAATATGCCNCATGAATANTGTGGTGTAAAGATTACAGATACACCAACGAATCGCTAAAAATAAAAAAAATAAAATAAAAATATTATATATGACAACAGAAATAGAGATTACATCATATTATATTTCTGATAGGAGTGAACCTCCAAAAGTTGTAAAAGGCTCAACAACTGCAATTTTAGAAAAGATTGACGAAATTGATTGTTTAGTATTTTATAAAATAAAAAATTGGAATTATTCCAATCCTGATATAGTAAAATTTGTAAAAGGAGAAGCAATTATTGATAAGAAAGCAAAAACAATGGAAATTGCAATTGAATCAACATTAAATATAAGGCATATAACCCTTAAAAAATGCGGAAACAGTTATAGAGGTTATGTTGATTATTCAGGAAAACCAGAGACAGGTTTTATGATTGTAAAAATAAAATGTTAATAAATATTAGATGACATCTAATATTTGTGGTTCAGGCGAATTTTTTAAAAATGAAGTATTTAAGATTGTTTCAGTTGACCGCCTTAAAAAAAATACATTAACATACACATTCGTTGGTGAACAAGAACGTCCAATTAAAGAAATCCTCAACAATTTAGAAAATGGCAAAATCTCCGCCAAAGAAGAAAAACAATTAAAAGAACATTTCGGTAAGCAATTTAACAATGTTACCAAATTTCCCACTAAATCTGTTAAATATATTTATCAAGGTATATACACTGATGATACAATTTCCACAATTCGTAAAAAGATTTTTGCTTTTTTAAGCACAACTTCAGAGCTTTTCATTGAACAGAATCAAGAATTGTGGGTTGTTTTATGTAGCAAAAAAATAAAAATTTTAGGTCCCACTTGGACTAATATAGAATCCCATCCAAGTGTTACAGAAAAAGAGATTAAACCAGACCACCAGAGATTCGTTTCTAAAAATGGCCAAACAATTTTAACAGAGCAAATTATTAACATTAATGACCAAACATTGTTTGATGCAACCAATGGATTAAAATTTGAATCTAACCAAATTTATTTAAATACAGTAGAACGTGATATAAATTATTTGCGCCAGATTGGACAGAAAGTGGACAATATTTTGTTGGAAGGATATTTCCAGAAATTCTGGCCATATGCGGTTCATGATTATGATGCTGATATTGTTTACAGCGAAATGGAAAAATTACGCAGAGCATTAAAGGCAGAAGATAAGTTAATAAATTTTGTTGAACAAGTGCCACCAGAGAATCGTTTAATGGAAGGATGCAGAATTATTCAGATTTTAGTTCACATTACAAACCCATATGAACACGAATTTATAGATTTATTGAAAGTTTTTAATCTTTTTAATTTGGATGAGAAAACACCTTTTATGCGTTACAAAGATTATGAATGGCCAGCTCCTTTGTATCTTTTTTACAAACCTTTAGTTGAATCCAAAAAAATATCCGAAAAGCAAATGAAAGATTGGGTCGCTGCAACCAAAAAAGTAAAAGATGCAACGGACCAAGTGATTAAAGAAGTACAATACAGTGTACGTGGTTTAACATTGAAGCGCCATATTTACGACATAGATGGTGAACCGAAATATGCAACAATTAATATTCACAAAAATGGAAATATGGAAGTAAGAATTGCGTTTAAAGAAAAATACAAAGCATCACTAAAAGACGTCTACGAAGCATTACAATCAGTTGGTAAATTAATAAACAAAATTAATGAAATAGATTATCGTTTTAGACAAAAGAAGATACCAAAAACTGTTAAATTATTGCCACCAGATGTAACATATAATACCAGTAAAGGTTTAATAGAATTCCATGGAAGAACCCGATTAATATTAATAGATGCAATAAATGGTGTAGCATTGCCAGAGGAATTTAATTATAAAGAGATGAATCAGTTTGCCAATAAATATTTTACACCATATATTAGTCCAGTTTTGTCTAAGAAAGATTATGAAAAATCAGAGCTTTTAGTAAAATATAAACGTGTAAGTTTCTACAGTCGTATGAATATTGAATACGAATTTATCCACAAAACTATTTTACAAAATCCCAATATTTTACCAAAAAATGTAGTACAACTTCTTCACGAAAATTATTATGCAGGCAAACCAATTGAAGAAGCAATTAAAGTGTACAAGGATTGGGAGAGGAAGTATGGATATATGGGAAGTCAGGGTGTAAAAGGTGCGAGACAGACTGGTGTGGAGATAAGGATAAAACATGGGAAAATTCATTTAAATAGTGCGAAGAGTGTGATGCAATTGACGAATGCGAGTGTATTTATAACAAAGTTTTTGAGTATATATTTTGAACAGAGTAAATATTTGAAGAAAGCTAAAAATATTTTTACCAATGAACTCGCAAAAATTCCCAATGTTGAAAATAATGTTAACATTAATATTGCAAATAACAGCATAAACATCACCAATACTGAACTTTTAAATTACGATTTTAACAACACATTGGGCAACATTTATGCTGAAAATGAGTTCAACAACACCAATGTAGTCAGCGAAGAAAATGCCAACAATTTTAACAATAACACGAACAATGCAAATAATAGTAATTTTAACAGAACCAAATATTTGGCAACAGATGACGAAATTGACAGAAATATTCGTATGCAATGTGAAGACAGAGACACTAAAAGAGATGTTTGTGTCGACTTCTGTGAAGATGAGTTTTACACATTGCGTCGTCTACAAAAATACGACAACCCAATCTTTAAATTCCGTTCTGACCCTAAATTTGAAAATTATGCTCGCCAATGTCAACCTCAAGAACGTCAACCATTAGTTATGCGTTTTAATCCAGCTGATAATCCAAAAATTGACCCCGAATCTTACAAAAATGCTATCCAATATGGTTCATCACCTGACCGCCAGAATTGGTACATTTGCGCTCAAGTCTGGTGTCCATATGAGGAAATACCCATTAAATATTCATTAATTGAAAATAGTATAATAAAAAGACCAACAAGAAAAGGAAATTGTTTAACAGCCAAATGCCCCAGTTGTTTAAAAGAAAAACGCACAACATGGTTAAGAATTGTTGAAAGCAGTAAGTTCCACAGTTATGTCGGTTTTATTGATGATAGTAATCATCCAAATCATTTATGTATGCCTTGTTGCTACAAGAAACCGATGGATAATCCAAAGGCTAAAGGTTATACAAAATTTATGAAATGTTTGGGTAAAAATGTGGAAAATGTAAATGATGGTGAAGGGACTGATTATATTATGGGTAGAGATAAGATGCCATTGGTTAAAGGTCGTTATGGTCTTCTTCCAATTAATTTGGCGAAACTTTTTATGAGCAGATGTGAGACAGGAAAGATGCAATTGAATACAAAATGTCATTTAAGGTATGGTGTAAAAGATGATCCAAGACAGTCATTTTTGCAGGCAATAGTGGGGATTGTAGAAGATACACAGGCAATTCCTTTGTTAAAGTTAAAGAAATATTTGTTTGAGGAAGTGTTGACAGAACGTCTTTTTAATAGTTTGAACAATGGAGAATTGGCGATTTTATTTGATGATAAAAAAACATCCCCAATTGATAACTTTAAAAAATATATGTTGTCAGATAACCAACTAATAAACGAACAATTATTGTGGGATTTCTTACAAAGACCAAAAGTGTTGGAAGAAAAAGGATTAAATATTTACATTTTAACATCTAAATCAATTGTTTGTCCAAAAGGATTTAATCCAAAAGAATTTTACAATCCTGAAAGAAAATCTATTGTATTGTTTACAGATGGAAGATATTATGAACCGATTTTTATGGTGGAAAATGAAAAAGGTGTACTAAAAAAACCCACCAAATTATTTTCCAGTGAAGATGCAGACATACAAAAATTGTACAACATGGCTACAACTCACTGTGTCAGCAAAAATTTAATCAGTTGGGATAAAATCAGAAAAGAATCATTGGGCGCTAAATATTTTGAATTGAAATCTAAAATAACCGCAAAAGAAGCAATGAAATCATTGCAAATAATTGGCCAATTAAAAGATTCATACAACAAAACGTTTGCATTAATTGACAGCAACAACTTTTTTGTTCCCATTAAACCACAAGGCGAAATATTATCTCTGCCCCTTATCACCAAATGGAAACCAAAATCCCTTAAAAATTGCCTTAAATATTATACAGAATTGTCCAAAAAACACGAATTCCCTTTTGAACCTAAAAGAGTTTATAAACAACCAACAGGAGAAATTGCCGCAATACAATTAGAAGATGGAAGTATTGTACCAGTTAAATACGAAAAAACTTCTACATCACTCATAGAAGCACCAGATAAATATTATTATGATGTTGATGCATATATTGCAGATGGTAAAGAAGTGTTTGATGAAAGAGCGACAACAACCACATATTTAATTTACATACAGGAATCATATGATAGATTGCGTCTGGAATTGGCAAGAAAATTACAATCATTGCAAGAAAGGGAAAAGATAATAAATCTTATACTTGATAAAACAATGCCAATGAAATTAAAACGTAATTATATGAAGGATATTGTTGAAAAAATAATGAAGAAGATGGTGGTGATATTGCCGGAATTACCTTTTCCAATTGAAAAGTATGTAAAACCGACATTAAGAAGGACATGTGCAAATAGTGGAGGAAAGAGTAAAGATAAATGTTTAACTAACCCACATTGTTATTTTAGTGGGGGAGAATGTAAATTAATAATTTTAAGGAAAAGCCCCGTAGATGGTGTACAATTATTTCCTTTTTTCGTGGAACGCATATCAGAAGAGTTGTTAAGAAATAATATGTTAAGAGATGAAATATTGGAAGATAAATTGGATGAAGTAGTGGACAAATCAATAGAAGTTAGAAATGATGAAGTGGTCATTTTTGGTGCCCAAGATTTATTGCAACAAGTTTCTGAATTGTACAAACCTAAGAAAGAGTTTTTATTAAGAGAAGAAGATATGTTCTCTACAACTGAACCCAATTATAAAGGAGTAGACAAGGAAAAATATTTGACATCAAGTAAAGAATTAACATTGGACACATTAAACTTACAGCCATTACCGTCTTATTGGCGTGGAATTATGGGACAGAAAGTAAAATTTTATGATGACAAAATGCAAAATGATACATTATATTATGCAATACTGCGAGTTTTAATGATAATTGCTCCCCAAATAAAGAATGTAAATGCATTAAAACATTTACAGATTGATAAAATAGAACATATAAATCGTCAAGATATAGATAAAGAACCAATGTTTAAAAAAGTTGCACCAGAAATAATGGATGGCATAAATAGAACAATTGCATTATATAAGGAAGAAAGTAAAAGTTTGTACAAAAATATAAATACAATGACGCAATTAAAAGAGTTTATATTAAATGATGAGTATCCAGCGAATAAAGTGGATATATTTTTATTATCTCTTGCATTGGGTATAAACATAATAGTATTAGAAAAACGTGTTAGAAGGGGAAACCCGCATGCATTTTATGGGTTCACACCTAATTTAAAGAAGGATTTTGTGTTGCTGTTTGAACATAATAGGTTGGGCAAGATGATATATAATATTGTTGGAAAAAATGGCAATTATATTTTTAAACGAAAAGATTTACCTAAAGAAATAAAGAATTTTTACGGGATGAAAGAGGAAGAGGAAGAAAAAATAACTTTTAATGTGCCCCATATGACTAATCAGAAAAATAGAAGTAAAGAAAATGCTGAAGTAAAGAAAAAAATGGTTAAAATAAAAATGGCTAAAAAGAAAGCACACAAAAAATGATTAATTTAAAAGCAACTATATAAAAATAAAAAATGCAGTTTGTTAAAGAAGTTTTTTATGCAATCTCTGTTAAATTGCATATTAACAAAAAACGCCATAAATTACCCCATTCCATTAGTCCCACTAAACTACGTAACTGGTTTATTGGCGACCCCATTTTAGATTGGTTTAATTTACATGGTGAATCTAAAGGGTTCACTAAAGACAATTCACCATATATAACCCATATTTTAGGAAGAGGAGTAACATTTGAGGAATATGTTTTACAATTTTTATCCCCAAAAATAAGTAGATTTAATCTTGTAAATGTTGGTACAAAGTATCCAAAATATTGTGAAGAAGGCGTAACATATACCAAACAATTAATGCAGCGCAAATGTCCTATTATTTATCAAGGACATATTTGTAGCAAAGAATTGGGATTACATGGTATGCCGGATTTATTGATTCATAGAGATGTATTGCCACAGATTTTTACAATACCCATTGAAACTGAATATTGCATACCATACATCATCATTGATATAAAATGCAGTTCCCTATATACTGGAGTAAAAGGTCAACTTTTAAACTCTGGAAGTATTAAAGCATATAAAGCACAATTGTTTGTTTATGCAAAAATATTGGAAACAATGTGGTTTAATGACCAACAATTATCGGAGCCTTTACAACAACCAATTGCTTATCTGTTGGGACGTTGCGTAAAAACGAAGACAGATATTTTGGATGGGAAGCAGAATCCAGTGAAAGTTGATTTGAATGATGAAAAAATGCATGAGACTGTGCCGATTGCATTAAATTGGTATAGGGAATGTCAGGAAAATGGCCACAATTGGGATGTTTACAATCCAACAAGACAAGAAATGCGGGTGAACATGAAAAATGGCAATGATAGCCCATGGCATAGTGCAAAAGTTATTGTAGCAGAAAGGCAAAATGATTTAACACAGCTTTGGGGGATAAACAAGAAAATGCGCAATGATATTGTTGAAGGAAACACAACCATTGGTGAAATAACATCAGAAATGCGCAATGAAAAACGAAGAAAAACAGTTGAAAGTGTGCATGCAATGAATTCGGATTCAGAAGATGAGGTGACAATGGATGTGGAGGATAGGCAACAATTGCGACAACAATTAACAAATAAGATGAATTTTTATGTGGATTTTGAGTTTATTAATTCGGTGGAGTGGTCATATGAACATATTACACGAAATCATCTTTATATGATTGGTTGTGGTTATGAACAAGACAATAAGTTTGTTTACAAATGTTTTATTCCACGCAAATTATCAGATAAAGAAGAGAAACTGAATATTTACAATTGGCTGCTGTACATGCAAAATATTGCTCGTCAACATGACAAACAATATCAAGTAATTCATTGGACAAAAGCAGAACCGAATATGTTTAACAAATTGAAGGATATGTTTGGAATGAGGGGTAATGTGGAATGGTATGATTTACACCCAGTTTTTAGGGATAATCAGATTGTATGTAAAGGGATGAAAAATTTTAGTTTGAAAACAGTTGCCAAATCTATGAAACAATACGGCCATATACAAACTGTCTGGGAAGATAGCATCCATGACGGAATTGGTGCAAATATGATTGTTCTGGAAGGAATTAAAAAAGAACAAGATTTACCATTGATTGATAAAATGGATGAAGTTGTGAAATACAATGAAGTGGATTGTAAAACAATGTGGGAATTGGTGAAATATTTAAAAACACGAATTTAAAATCTTTCGTAATTATTTAGAACAGAATTTATAATAAATTGTATATGGAAACTCAACAGGATTATGCATTAAATGTTTTACATAAAAAGCCTTTAGTATTCGTTTTAGACAATTTTATATCTGAAAAAGAATGTGAAACAATAATAAATTTAAGCAAAGACAAAATGGAGAGAGCATACATTGGGACAGGTGATAAAAGTAAGGTGTCAACAGTTCGCACAGGAAGTTCACATTTTTTAAAGTATTTAGAGAATGACGAAGCATTTACAATTTTTAAAAAAATCAGTATGTTATTGAATAAACCAGGGCGTAATTTTGACCCATTTTTCCAAGTAATCCACTACAATCCCGATGAAGAATACAAAGTACATGTTGACCCAAGTGGAGATAGGAACAAAGCAGAAGGCATCAAGCATAGAAAATTTACAACATTGATGTATTTAAATGATGTGGAAGAGGGTGGAGAAACGGAATTTCCGAAATTAAATTTAAAAGTTGCTCCCAAAAAAGGGCGTATGGTATATTTTGAGAATTACACAAAAGATGGCAAAATAAATTGGGATAGTAGCCATCGTTCTTTACCTGTTAAGAAAGGCGAAAAATGGGCATTTAATCTCTGGTACCACGAAAAATAAAAATTGATTTTTTATAAAACACACCCCCTTAGTATAACAATAAAGATGGGGACACATTGTAAAAATGCAAGAAAATGTCATCATTGTTTAGAAGTAGCAAAATCATTTTTTGAAACCCAATTCACCAGCATTCATTGTTGTCATTCTTGTGATATGATTTTAACAACAGCAACACAAGATAAGATTGACAGAAATTTATGGCAAACTTATCATGATTTATCAAGCATAAGATTGCCCATAAAAGATTACAAAGATGACAAGAGTATAGTTTATGAGGAATTGACAAAAAGATTGCATGAAGTGCAGGATATATGGTATAGTTCAAGGAAGAAAGAAGCATGGGGAAGTAGAATGATTGAATTTTTGGCAAGATTAAAGGATATAGAACATTACAAAACGATGCTTGATAGAGTTGTTCCTCCATTTTTTAAACCAACGGAAGAACAATTAATGATAATAAGAAATGAATTGCCGTATTTTGGGATAATGAATGATGATATGGATTTTTTTTATTCTAAAGTGTTTTTGTTTGAGATGATTTTAGAGATTTCGCCAATTTATGCCACTTTAGATGAATTCAGTTCTAAATATGCGAAATTGCTCCATTTAGAAAAAAGTGGGAGATATCCAAAATCAATGGATAAACCCAAATTTTTTATAGAAAGAATTGTATTTGATGCAATCATTAAAGATATTATCTTGTTTTTCCAAAATAATATCTAATTTTTTTTCTTTGTTAAAATTATAAATGGCCGATAAAAAAGGAAAAAAACCTGTTAAAGGATTTTTCAAGTTTTTAGCTAATAAACGTGAAGAAATCAAAAAATCACTCCCCAAAGACCACAAAGTCACCGATGTTGGCAAAAAAGCCGGCGAAATGTGGCGTAAAATGTCCGCCAATGAAAAGAAAAAATACGATTGAATGAATTTATAAGGGGTTTTTAGATGAAATGTTAAGCTGTTATGTTTAGTGTGTTGGCTTCCAAACCTCTATTTCTCTATCTTCTTGCTCTTCAAACACTGTTGTAAGAGCAACCCTTCTGGCGTGTTTCTCAATAACACCTGATAAGTCCTAATAATCCACAGGTGGTTTGTTGTCTGACTTAATCCACGCCCTTTGTTTTCCTCCTCCTTCTCAATCTCACTCAGTCTGTCGTTAAACAAACTGTCGTGGTACACATGAGATGCAATCCGTGCCCTTGCTGACTCCAGAACGCCTGTCCTAAAACTCTGGGGTAGTTTGTAGGTAACATTGTTGCCATTGGCTGCTACCTCCTTTAACCACTCCCAGTAATCCGTCGCATTCGTCCCCAGCGCATTTTTGCCAATGTCCCACAATGCCTTCAAGTTCACTTCTATGTTGTGGTACTTGTCCACAAGTGGGTCAACCTTGTTCTTGATGTGTTTGCGGAACTTGTTCTGTCGATTCTTGTGTAATGCCACATATTCCGACGGCTTAAGTCCATACTCATCAGTGTCATACTGGTATTGCGTGCGGCCATCTGCTTCATCCAACCATTTGTTGATGGTATTGAGTTGATGGCAGTCAATGGTGTAGCAGTTACGGGCGAAAAAGTGGAAAGTTGTGCACTTCTTGTCAAAACCGGCATGAGTATGGACAAGTGCCCTCCACAGTGATGAATCCAAATATTTTTTTATTAGACCAATCTTGTGGAAAGCCCATTCCTTCCTCGTGTATCCACCGTTCTTGTGTTGCGCAAATGCACGAACACCACTACCTGTGTACCACAGTAACCACTGTAGCACTGTTATGTTGAAGGTAGGGTGTTGCATACACAATTCCTTCTTATTGCACCCAAGCAAAAAGTTACGGCAATCCGTATCACAATTAATATGTAACCAAACACCTGTTGCGTTGTTCATAAGTAGAAAACTACTGTCTAAAAAAACATCCATATTCATCCCATCAATTTTTCCTAAATTTATATTTATATTTTCTGTAATTTTGTTTCTTGTCATAATAACAAAATTATTAATTAAAGTTTTTTTAAATCACTTTTTTTTAAAATTAAACGGTTTTAGTGACCTTTTTCTTGAGAACAACAGTTTTTTTCTTAATTGGTGTTTCCTTCATTGGTTCTTTTTCCTTTGTTTTCTTCGCTTTCTTTTTCAAAATACTTGCATCAGGGAAAGCATGAGGAGGCAGTTGTTTTTCTGGATTTGCGCCCTTATCAAATGAGAAATCAAAGGCATCTTCAATAAGTTCACCGGCATTTTCGCCATATTCACCCAATTGTTGTTCAAGTTGTTCGGCCAAATCTTTTGTATCTACTTTCTCCACATATTCGTGTTTGTGGTTCTTCAATTCAGTGATAAATTTGCTTTCATCAAACAATAAATCAAATGCATTTGTGCCTACTTTGGGCATTTGTCCGAACATAATATTTGCACTCACTCCACCCATCTTATCTCTTTCGCCGAATGTTGATGCTTTCACCAAAATCTCCGTGCTCTCTTCAAAAGTTGCTTTAGCAATTGCACCCCTTTCTGTTGACCTATTAATACCATGTCTTTCAATTGTCATAATCACACCACGATGTGTCATAATATCACCAAGCAAACTAATATGTCTATAATTGACTGGGTAATCATCCAATTTCATAAGTTCGTGCAAAATAATATTGCGGGTTGCTTCAATGCCGAAAATCTCATTGATTTCGTGTATGTCATTACTCATCGTCCTCTTCGCATCCACATTCTCATTAATCAAAACATCCAATAAATTCACACCAATAGTTGCCAAAAACCATTCCGTTGCCTGATTGTAACTTCCATCTTCACGATACTCCAAACGTTTCATCATCTGTGGTACTGCTTTCTCCACATTGGGCAAACCTCTAATTGTAATACCCATTAACTCCTTCTCCAATTCTTGCAAAAACTCCAGATAATCTCCATCATAACTATCTTCCCTAACAATAATCCGCATCATCATCTCTTTCGCATTGTCATCAGTAAATATACACTGGATATCATCCTCCACACTATTCCTCTGGATAACCTCCTGAATATCCGCCAAGAAAATATTTTTGTTCATCATCTTCTCCTTACTAAAAACAATCCTTAATACCCAATGGCTCAATTCTTCATTTGGACATTGAGATACTCCAATAATTTCCGAAAATTCCTGATATATCTGGGCAAACTCCAAGTCTTCCTCATATTGTGTTGGGACATTGGGGTTTTCATAAACAATCATTGATTTCTCCACAATGTCCTGCAATTTGGTAAATTCAATCTGGTTGGCAATCGTCTTCGCCTTGTTCACATCATCTTGGAATTGGGGCTTCAAATGAATCTCCATTGCTGGAACCTTAATCGTCTTCGCTACATTAATAATCTCCTTAATACGAGGTACACCAGTAGTTGTTACAACACCTGATGCACCTACACCAGCGTTGTGAAAAGTGTTCAAAGTGTTGTGTACAAGCACACCATTTTCAACCATAAAACTTTCACTCCCCGGAACAGTAAAATCATACACATATTCATCATCTTCTCCATCATACTGTTCAATTCTCACAATCTCATCCCAAACAACATCTGAATTACACGCTTGTTCCAGAAGTCTCATCTTCATTTCTACTTCCTCCCCACGGATATTCTCCATCTGTTGACGCATCCTGAATTGATCCAAATACTTGCTCAATGTACGACGTCCAATACTCTCCTTATTCCTCCATCTTCCATAATAACGAGTGTGTTGAGGCATCCCTAAAAGTTTGCCAACATCCGCAATCAAATTACCAACTGCTGGGATTTTATCAATATACTCCGAAACATCATGGACATCATCTCTCTTCAAATAATTTACAATATCAACAACTGCATCCTTCTTCACAATATTCAGTAAATGCAACCCATTGTGAATTTTCTCTGCATATTTCCTACTGATTGACATTGACATAACACTCCCATATGTCCTCTCATCTTCCGTAACAGTTGCAAACACATTAATGTAAGAAAAAAGCAAACTAATATCCTCAACCAACTTCTTATGTGTTGACACCAAACGAATATTCATCTTATTCGTGTCAATCGTTGCACTTGTATCCATAACTGCCGCCAAAAATCCCCTCACACAATCTCCTCCAGTTGCAAACATAAATGCTGGTAATGAACCATTGAAGTTCTCCTTGAAGAAATATCCCAATCTTGCACTCTTCACAGTTGTTACACTATCTTTTACACTACATGTCCATCCATATTTATCCGAAATCTTCTCCACATAAGAATCAATCAAAGTATTAGATAACCTCTTATGATATTTCACTCCCATCTTCATAATCTCTCCCTGCATTACCACCAATCCACAGAAATATCCAAATTGCTCCGTCAATTCCATCTTAATATCTCCAATGTCCACATAATTCATCTTATCCTCACAAACCGGCATATTCAATGTCACTGGAATACGATCTCCAACCTTCAAATTAGCACCCTCAATTGGTACAATCCCCTCTGCTGTCCTCTTCAAAAATGAATGCGACAAAGTTGCACGAGCATTCCTTCCACTCCTCGTATAAACCTTCATTAACTTCCCATTCACTGGATGGCGACTAATCTTACTTATCTTCTTCCAACCATTCTTTTCATCCGGTGTTACTGACATAATCTTCACATCATCATCAATCTCCATAATCATATGTTTCCCAGTCTTATCCTTAACAATCTTACCACGTGATGCCTTGAATAAATCATCAATAAATTCTCCAATATCAGTTCTTTTCATTGCGCCATTGTGTTGAACAATAATTTTGGTGTCCGCTGGTACAGACATCTGAGTAAGGGGCTCACCCATAGATTGTGCACCAATAACACCTACCATCTCACCGGGTTGTACTAATGACCCCAAATATTTCTCACGGATAGTATCCATAATAAACTTAAACACTGTTTTGTTAAATCTATGCTCAATCAAACACACTTTCGGACTTAAAGTGCTAAGAAGAAGTGCCCTAAAAATGTTAATAGAAAACTCTGGTAAATAATTCAACAATTCATCCTCTAACTTCTTAAAACTTTCAAACACATATTGAGGAGTTAAATCCGATTTCTTATTCAACTGAATCTTAAACATATCTTTCGCATTGTGAATTGTTCTAACAAAAAGAACTGGGCTGTGAACCACGCAATTCATAACAGTCATATCACGGAAATAAAACTTCCTCGCTTTATTGCGGATTTCAAACAAATCATCATAAATCTTCTGGAAATCTTTGTAATCAGCCAACTGTTTGTATGCATCAGCTGTCAAAATTGTTTTCAAAAATTTGTAGTCTTCCTCTGTAATCAAAAACTTCTTCTTCATGTCTGCATCACTCATCTCCACCAATTTCAATTCCTGTTTGTTCAATTTGCAAGGGTCAATACCATCATCTCCATAAGCAAACTGCACAATATTGTTAATACCATTGCGAATCGTTCCACCATACTTCACAGTCAAATCCTCCAAAGCTTTAATCAATCTCCTTTGCATATATCCTGACTCCGCAGTATCTCTCACCATCAAACCATTTGCTAAACCAAAGTTCAAAGTAGAAGGAACAGTTATATCATAAACCTTAGGATAGTCTTCAACATTCAATCTCTCAATACTCACAATTGGATCCAACACAACATCATTAAAAGTCTTGAAGTTTCGATGAGTCTTAGTAGGGTGTATTTTGTTCAATTGCTCAATCTTATTTGTGTCAATTAGTCTTATTTTTGATGCAAAAATGGATGCCCATTCTGAGCGAATTGATAATCTGTAAGCAGGAGCAATATTTTTTGTTCCAAAATTATTTGATTTTGCTTGAGATAAAGATATTTTTCCAAAAATACCCAGTTTATTACACAGCATAGAGATACCTTCTGTAAGACGGGATGAAGCTGAAGAAGAATTCACTGAATTCTTTGTTATACAACCGTCTCCAGAAAAGTATCCAGAAATAACTCCTTTTATAAACTCTTCATTTGAAATAAATGCAAAATCAGGAACAAATTTAAAATGAGAATTCTTACCACAAACTTTATCTAACAAACTTGTTAACATTCTGGAATATCCAATAACACTTGTAGAGTTTGCTCCAATATTATTAACCTTTTTATCAATACCTGTTTTAATCCCAAAAGATGCAAACCATCTCTGTGTAAAAGAAATAACAGCCTCATTAATATTAGTGATCTTAACTGTTCCACTTTTAAAATCAGTGTTTCCTTCAGATAAATAAAGACCAATAAATACACCATTTTCATAATTTAACTCCAGTTCTGAAGGAATTTCTCCGCAATCTCTTGAACCTCTAAATGGATAAATTACTCCATCTTTTAAATTGTTGAATGAACGCTTTGTAGCACGATTAAGAAGAGAAACACGCTCATAAGGAAGTGTAAATTCTTTTCCATTATTTTCAACCCACCAATTAGGTGATGCTCTTTCTCTTCCACTCATCATTGTCTTATACTCTTTTACTGCAATATTAAAGTCCTTTCCGTGAACATATTCTGTTTTAGGGAAATACTTTGTTAAACATACTTTTGATAAAATAACTGGTGCATCTTCTAATTTTGCATTTGTAGGCAAGAAATCACCAATATTCACATCACTTGTATTCACTTCCTTAAATTTCTCCAATTCATTATCCCAAACAATAAGAGATTTACTCTCAACAACTTTTACATCTCTACCACTCGCAGTAGTAATCTTAAACATTCCCTGTCCTGGGTCGTGTCTTGTAACCGCAACTACATTCCCCCAGGACACATTACCCTCATCATCCGTAGTAGGAATATAAGTTGGAACATTCAAATTTAATAATTCTTGTTCCAATTGCTCTTTATGTTCAACTTCCTCTTTTCTCTTGTCCATCATCTCATCAATCCAATCACCAATCTTAACATATTTTGCTTCATTATTTTCCAAAATGATAATTGCTGTATCAGCAGAAACGGACTTAATGGCAGTATCAATAACACCTTCTCTGCCACCCATCTGATGGAAAAAGTAATCAATAGGATCCAATCCATTAAAGAAACAATTGGCTACAAATCCACGACTACGGGCTCCATAATCATCCTTGGAAAACAAAGGAAGTGTACGGCGTTCATATCCAAATGTAACACGTTGACCTGCTACAGTATTTTGTCCAACCATACCACGGATTTGGGTAATATTTCCATATGTACCCTTGGAACCCGCACTAACTGTTGTAAAAATTGCATTCTGATGTTCAATATTTTTGCGAATATATTTTTCAAAATCCATTTTCGCCATATTCAAATAATCCTGAATATCCGCTTCCAAACTCATCTTAATAAATTTATTATCCAAATTCTGTTTGTATGTCCCCATATTCGCCTCCTTAACCACTGAATTCACATCCTTCACTTTAGATTCAATCAAATCTTTAATCTGCACCACATTATCCTGTGTTGGGATACAATCACCCATACCAATTGTAAATCCATGTCCTGCCAACCATCTTGTCAACATCCTCTGGTTATTATCCAAAAAGTTTTGCACAGCTTTATTACCAAATGAATCAGAAATCATCTTAATAATGGTTTTGCCAAAAATACTTTTATCCAAAACACCCTGTATAAATTCACCATTCTCCACAATAACTGTATTTTCAGGAACAGGGTTAACATCATAAGAATTATTATTCTTTTTAAAACTAATATCCGGCAAAAACATAGAAAACATATCCTGACCTCTCCATTTTCCATCTTCTCCCGCTTTTGGCAATTCTCCAGTGAACGAATTGTTTGTCATCAACAAATTAAAAACTTCCTTCTTGTCCAGACGAATATGAGGAAGAGTCATCAAATATGCCGCCGTCAATGTATCCTCCTTAACCTGAATAATCGGATCACTCGTCGCTGGACTAATAATCTGTGTAGGCACCGATGTTAACGCCTTTAACTCATATGCCGTCTCAATTGATTGGGGAATATGAGTATTCATTTCATCTCCCGATGAAACCCCTCAAGTTTCCAAGAGGGACGGACTGTATCTTAAGCAAGCTCCAGATGGCTAATCTTTCACAGCTTACCAACACCCGTTCAGTCTCTGAGTGCCTTCCATATCCTAACCAACGCAACTCTGCAAGAATTGCTGCGGACTTAGGAAGTAACACTGCGGATTGCCCAATCCTATACATTATTACCATTGGGTTCAGCTATTAACTGAGTTCCCCATAATATCTTTCGATATAAGGGTGGTAGTATAGGCTCTCAGGGGTTTCCCGCATCAAGGTGTTTCGCCAAATGATTCTTTTAAAGGAGAAATCATTTGACTATGGGGTAACACGCTTTTAACGCCCCATGTTTTCGACAGAGATTTTATCGAAATCAGCATTATATGCTGGTGTAACATAAACATTCAAACGAAACGTCTTTCCCGGCATAACCTTCACTTTATGTGCCATCATACTCATCCTATGTAATGATGGCTGCCTATTAAAAAGACCAATATCACCATCAATCAAATGACGTTCCACAACATCCCCTTCTTCTAAAACAATAGATGTTCGGTCAATACGTTTTAAATAAATATTCTCTGGATGAGCAATCCCATTTTCATCATAATTCATCTTAATAATCTGTTTAGCACCAGGGTGTACTGATGGACCATTTCTCACCAATTTATAAAGTTTCGCCTTATTGTATTTCGTCACAATCTCAGGAAAAGTCAAATTCATCGCAATCCTTTCTGGTACACCATACTCATCAATACTAATATTGGGGTCAACATCCACAACAGTTCTGCCAGAAAAATCCACACGTTTTCCCATGATATTAGACCTAATACGACCATCTTTACCCTTCAACCTCTGACGAATCGTTTTCATTGGCTGTCCACTTCTCCTATTGGAAGTAGGAATATTCTTGGACTCATTGTCCACTAAAGTAGCCACCGCAAATTGCACCCATGAACGTGCACCCTCTACTAAACGATTGGATGCCTCACGTTCCTCTTCTGTAGTTTTCTTCAATGTCTTTTCAATCTCCTTCTTCAAAACATTCACCGACTTAATAATTTCCGCAAACTTAGACGTCAAATCATCTTCTGCCCTCTGGTTGTTATCCTGACGAACACTTGGACGAACCGCTGGTGGAGCAACTGGAACAACAGTGCAAATCATCCATTCAGGGCGGGAATCTTGAACATCAAATCCCATAAGGGAAGCATTTTCATCTGTAATCCGACGGAAAATATTTAAAACATGCTCAACTGGCAAAACAAACTTCATTTTCTTTTCATTAGCATCTTCAAATGCATCAGAAGGATACTCTGCTTCAATATGAAGAGTGGAAACAACCTCACTTGACTTAATTTTATCAGCAGTAACTTTCCTATATGTAGATGGCTGAATTGCATTACACCCTCCATTGTAAATACACTTCTTCATTGACTGCTTAGAACACAAATCAGAAACAAATTTAAATGCAGATGCTGCACTTCTCTTCTTCAATTCCTTCATAATCGCTGGATTAGACTTATCAAACAAAACATTGCCACAACGAATACACACACATCTCAAAAGTTTAACAATTGTATCCATGTGCTGAATCCAATAAACTGGTAATGGCAACTCAATATGGCCAAAATAACCAGGACAAATTGTGTGGTCATACTCATCAGTGGGACAAATACGTCCACGCTCAATAACACCCATTTTTACATCAAATAATCCATTTTCTTTGGGTTCTGAACCCTCATAAGTCTCCGGAACTGTTACATGACAAACTGAAGCCTTCTTTAGAGCTTCAGGATTCAATAAACCAAATTTAACTTCCGAAATATTCTGAACATCCGAAACATCTGCCAATTCTTGGATAAGCTTAGACATATTCTAGAGTAGATATTATAACTAATTAGTTTTTAAATTAGGATTTTTTAAAATCAATTTTTTCTATAAAAAATGGCTAAAAAGTGTTCAGGTAAAAAACATCATATTTTTTTGTTGTTTTTTTTAATTTAATGAACAACTCTGGAAAAATAAAAAAAACGAAAAACGAAAAGTTTACCTTTAATAAACTCAATATGGGTAAAAAGCCATCTGGAAAAGACAATGTTATAGAATTAGATATTTCTGAGATTTCTAAAATCTTAAATAGTAAGAAAACTCCTAAAAAAAAGGGAGCATCAAAGATAGAATCTAAACAAAAGAAATCAGAAAAAAAGAAGGAAGATTCTAAAAAGTCTAAAAAAGAAATGATTGCAGAATCTGGAGGTTACTATGATGAAAATGATGATTTTATTGTTGCAGATGAGATTGATGATGAATCTGACCCAGATTTTAATCCAGAAGAAATGGAGGATGATTTAGACTATAGTTCGGAAGAGGATGACATTATTTTAGAAGTAGTTGGAGAAAAATTTAAACCCCAACCTAAAAAGAAACAAACTAAAAAAGAATTAGAAGATTTAGGCTTAACATCTGAGCAATATGAATATATGACTGAAGATGAAATGGAATACTGGAAAAAATTATCTTCCGATGAAAGAAAAAAAATTCAAGCTTTAGAAAAAGAAATTGAAAAATATGAAAGTAACGATGAACCCGAAAGATTTAGAGTTCTTAAATTCCCAATCTCTTTATCCATCAAAAAAAATATCCTGCAAAAAATTGAACAAATCTCAATGATGGAAACATCTGAACCCGAATACTTTAAACTTTCTAAATGGTTAGATGGTGTCATGAACATCCCATTTGGAAAATATTTAGACCTCCCAATTGACAAATCCTGTCCACAAAATAAAATATACAATTTCCTAAATCAAGTCAATGATGACATGAACAACAGCACATTCGGTCACCTTGAAGCTAAAGATAAAATCATGCAAGTCGTCTGCCAATGGATATCCAATCCTAAATCTATGGGAAACATTATTGCCCTTCAAGGTCCCCCCGGAATTGGCAAAACCTCTTTAGTAAAAAACGGTATCTCTAAAGCTCTTGGTCGTCCATTCCATATGATTGCCCTTGGTGGAGCTACTGACAGCACTATGTTAGAAGGACACAATTACACATATGAAGGGTCAATGTGGGGAAGAATTGCTGGAATTCTTATGGAGTCTAAAGTGATGAACCCTGTAATATTCTTTGATGAATTAGACAAAGTAAGTGGCACTAAACATGGTGAAGAAATTATTGGTGTTTTAACACATTTAACTGATTTAACACAGAATAGTGCGTTCCATGACAAATATTTTGCTGGGATTGATTTAGATTTATCTCGCTGTTTATTTGTATTTTCTTACAATGATGAACATGCAATAAATCCAATTTTAAAAGATAGATTGGTGCAGATAAATCTTAAAGGATTTTCTACAAATGATAAAATAACTATTGCTAAAGATTATTTAATAAAAGAATTAATGGCAAATATTGGATTAGAAAAAGTTATTTTTACTGATGAAATCCTTAAAAAAATAATTACAGAATATACAGAAGAAGAAGGTGTAAGAAGTTTAAGAAGATGTTTGGAAACAATATTACTGAAAATTAATATGGCCAGATTTACAAACATTAAAGGACAAAAAAATCTAACAGAAGAAATACAAAATGTTAAATTTCCTTACACTGTTGACGAAAAATTAGTAGAAAAATTACTTAAAAAGAAAAATGATGACGATTTTTCTAATATCAGCAAAAAAATGATGTACACTTAATTAAATTTAAACAATAATAAAAAATTAAAAATCTGTAACATAATTCTTATTATTGCCACGTTCTGCACCAATGAATTTCTGTTGCGCTGCATCTGTACAAACCTGTCCAGTTGATGTTGAATATGTAGACTTACACATAGGGCTTGCACGATTTTTAGCGAAAACAAACATACTATCTTTTGGTATTTGGGAATAAATCATTTCATTCTTTAATGGTAAGGGAGTACCCTGAGGAACAAACAGATAATCACTTTTAATTAATGGAGTGTTAGCAGGCTCTGCTTTCCAGCCGTTATAATTGTTAGCAATTAATCGGATTCCATCGTAACTGCCATAAACGCCTTTACCCATTTCAAATGTAGTTGGTGCAGGAGTATTAATGCTCAATAACTCATTGTTATTGCCTAAATAACTGGCTTTTTGGTTACCCATTTTATTAAAAGGATTGGTGGGAGTTTTTCTTATAGGTGCTTTATAATAATCGGGATTAATTCTATTATCCATTATATTTATTACAGATAAAAAATTATTCTTCTTTTACTTTTCCAAATATCCACTCTATAACACCTCTAATCATCTGGCGTGGTGCAACATTAAAATGCTTATAATTACTTAAAATATACTTCTCACTCTCTTTATTTAGACTTAATTTAGATTCATCTAAACTACCTTGTATACATAAAACATCTCCAACATTATCTGAATTTATTTCATACTCATTCAAAAATGTATCCTCCATCTTTATATTTACACCTCTAAACAAAAACTTTTCATATTTAGCTGAATAAATATTTAGAAGTGGAATGCCTAAACCTTTAGACCTATAAAAATCATTAAATGGTCCTCCATATTTTTCTAATAACTTTAGTCTCTCATCATTCAAATTATCTTCTGACTCCATAAACATTATCTTATTCATATTCTTCTTCTTTAATTCTATCAAATTGTAAAATGGAAAAATAATTGGTACCATATCTTGTTTCATCTCTAAATTTAACAAATAATCCTTACCATATTTCTTATAATCTATTTCCAACAAATAAGATTTAGAATCCAAATTTTTCAAAAAATGATTAACCAAATTATTTAAAATTATATGATGAGAATATTTTATCTTCTCATTTAGACAATGAATTAATTGTTTACAATCTACTTGTATTTTTTTTCCACTTTCCCTCTCTATCGCATATACATTCTTTATCTCTATTTCCACCTGAGTTATTCTATAATTTAATAAAACCTTTAGACGATATTTACTTTCCAAAAATACATTAAACAATAAAACCACAAAATACTTTAGAATGCCTAACATTATTTTATTTTTAACACATATTTTTTAAATTCAAAAATTTTTTTTCATTTACTATAATATAAGATGAGCGGTTGTGCTAATATTATAAATCGTTTAACTAGCGAAGTTTGCAAACTTAGAGATGAAGCTGCTAAAACTGAATGCATGCGTGGTGTCCTTGAACTTAACCAAAACATCTTCAGACACGTTGACCATTTAGCTTACCTTGTCTCTGATGACTCTGACCACTCTCAGGTCTGTGGTATCCCCGTTAAGGTTAAAAGAACCGAAAAATGCTGTGACAAAGTTTACGATGCCCTTTTAGTTAACGAAACCTCCGACGGTAGCGCAGTTTTAGTTAACACTCGTGACCTCTATCAATCTGGCAAAAGAGAATGCTCCGGATTCTTCTGTTTCTGCAAAACCTTACACGTATGCGTTGAACATGTTGACTTAGATGTCCTTAAAAATGTTGACTTCCGTCTTTTACAAGAAGCAATCCAAAAATGCTCCACCACTGAATGCAAAGGCACTCTTACTTTAGAAGCATACAATGCGTTATTGGCCGTCTTATCCCAATTCGGCATTCGCTCCATTGCCGTCAATCAAGCCGCATGCATTTACAAACATTTAATGAACGCTTCTACTTCTTCTGGTGGTGATGACGAAAGTGCTGAACCTGCTGAGCCCAATGCACCATATGAACCATCTGATTTAATCCCTGATATTACCTGCAAGCACATTAGTGACACAACTCAATCTGAAACCTCAAGCAATGAACAGATTGAATTAAAATTGAAACAACTTTTAGAATGCACTGAATCTACCCAATAATTTTTTTAAAATAATTTTTTTACAAATTATTTTCTTTAGTATTTATATAATGAGCTCATTTTCTCACGAGATCTCTGAATCCCAGTTAGTTTCCATCAGAAACAATTTAGCCCATATTTACCGTTTCGGTGGTGTTTGCGCTGCTCTCAAATTTAACCCCACCAACATTTCTCCATTAGAATCTAAATCTGTTTCCTCTTCCATCACCAACGCCCTCAATGAAAAATTCTGGAACGCTGGCATTGACATCATCTCAACCAACTATAACAATGGTGCCGCTGGTTTTATGTTAGTTACCACCACTGAAAACAAAGATGCAATCAAAGCAGTCTTAGGAAACCTTGACATCTCTAAAACCCTTAAGAACGAATATGTAGTTATGGCCGAAGATATTTTAGGACTTTCTGGAAAATCTAACGATTCTTTACAATCCATCTCTTACACCATGACCATCTATGACACCTACAAGATTAACACCCAAAACCAATTCTCCATCTCCTTAAACGAAGAAGGCAACACCTCCTCCGAAGTTGTTATTTCTGAACGTGCACTTAGAGACCACTTCAGATCTTTAGGTTTAGCAAAAGAAGAAACTGCTGGTGTTATGGAAATGATTTCTCAATACACCTCCAAAGTCAATGGATTTGTTCAAGAAAACTACAAAACCCTTATCTTAGTTGCTGCTCTTGTGTATGTTATTGTGACTTTAGTGAACAGATACAACACCCCCGCTGCTACAACTGATGCTGCAACAAAAGACGTTGCTTTAGAGGACCAACAAGAAGTTGCACTAGATGCAGTTGTTGATGATTTAGCTGGAGCAGAACCCGGAGAGCCAGGTGAGCCTGGTGAGCCTTCAGATTATGAAGTTACTCTTTCTGCCCGTACTATTAGCAACAAGAAAATAAGCAACCTTACTGCAGCAGTTAACTCTGATGACAAGAATGCAAATATCCAAGAAAAGATTTTAGCTTTATTGTGCGAGACTTCCACTGAATAAAATTTTAGGTAATATCTAATTTATAATTTTATATTAGATATATTAGATGAGTTACTCAAATGCAATTAATAAATTATCTTTCGATACAAAAAAGGTTTTAGATGATACAACAAATATTCATAGAGAATTACAGAAACACAAATATGCTTTTAAAAAAATTACAGACAATTCAATGGGTTATAAAATAAAATACTCAATTATTATTGATAATGAAATAAGAAATAATATTTATTTAACTGCTCTCGAAATAATTGTCTCGTACATTTTAGAAACAACAATTCATAAAAATGACATTTTTTTTCAATACAACTTTTACATACATAAAGGTACACTCCGTCTTTCTCTATTCCATAATGATAAAGAATATTTAGAAATATGTTCGGAAAATATAGAAGAAATAATACAACAAAACATTTCCTATATGTCTCAAAATATTCGCAATAAATTTTTAGAAATACATTCAACACCCCTCAAATTAAAACTTAGAAATTTACAAAAAGACTACCCTGTCCTCATTGATTTACTCTGCAATATTATTACTCATAAAAAACTTTTAGAAGATACAGAAGAAATTGTTGATTCCCTCATAAAACTATTCTTTATTAACGATATTAATATACAAAAAGATAGTTCCATTTTTTATACTACATACAAATCTTTAGAAGACCCTATTGATTTCCTTGGTAATTTATCTTGCAATGAAGAACAACGTTTTAAGAAAAGAATAAAAACTACTGAAATTGTTAATGAAAATGCACAACCACTATTTTGGCAAACTTTAGATACCAACAAATTCCCACCAAATAAATCTAAATCATCCTACTTTTTCCATGCAATCATTTTTATACTCCTTTTAGCACTCATTTATTATAAAGTCCCACCATATCTCCAAAAATTAATGGATTTCTCCAAAAATTCCTCAGTTATTGACGGTATTTTAGATATTGCTACTGATGACTTAACACAAACTGCAACTAATGCTAAAACTTCCAATTTTACCAAAAACTTTAAAAAAATGGACACTATTGAAGAATCTAATTACACCAATGAACCAAATGAACCCAATGACCCTGCTGAACCAAGTGAAAGCTCCGATGATATTGGTATTATCACAAGAAATATTATTAAAAATTTCTCTGATTCCAAAAATGATTTAGATGGAATAGAAAAAAGACTTAAATTTATATTGGAAGAAACATCCAATTAAGATTTTAGGGGAAAAATTTTATCTTTTATAACATTAATGAAAGCTTCTTGCGTCAATGTTCTTAACAAAACCGTTAATAATGTCTGTATTTTAGATGATAATGTTGCTAAAAATACCACTGATATACAATTCCTTTTTTCTTACATGAATTTTAATAAACAATTACAACTCGCCAATCTTGGTTGCAACGTCAGTATTGAATCTTGCGTTTGCTACTATTGCATCCAAAAATGTTTCGTTAATGACCAACTTTTACAATTCTTCTTAACCGGTATTCTCCAATATCTTAATTCCCAGCAAAAAGAAGACTATTACTTTCTTGCATGTTCTGAAAGCGATGTCCCAACATTTTGGAGAAAACATTGCCAGAAATATCCTGCTGTTGTTCAAATTAGTCTGATTGAATGTGATAAAACAAGTTTAACAAAAATTATTGATGCAACCAAATCTCAAAACTTTGTTGAAATTGCACCTGTCACCAATTATATCCAAAAAAATTTCTGTAACTACAAATCATACACTTTAGCACTCTTCCAATTCTTAACTAAAATGCCAGACATCAATTTACACAAATGTTGCACTGTCTGTTTACATAAAGATGATATCTGTACCGCCTATTCCGACCTTTTAGATATACAAAAATCTACTAAAAAAACTTTCTGCTGTTTCTTAGATGAATACAACAAATGCTACAATGTTACAAATATTCTTGAAACCATCACTATTTACTTCAAAAAATCTCTCGCTGGTCTTACTCAAATATACAAACAAAAATCATTTAATGACCCTTTCTATCCATATCCTTCTCAACATGATTTCATTGAATTCGCAAGAGACCTCTTTTTAGAAGATAACCATTTAGCAATTGATGATTGTGGCAGATTAGTTGACCACTGTGAACCTGCTGAACCCGGAGAACCAGGAGAGCCCAGTGATCCTTCTGACCCCAGTGACTTCAATTGTATGATTAGAACATTCACCAACACCACCACTGATACGCATACAGATATTATGGTGGAAAATAAAATTAAACAATTATTAGAACTCACCGAAACAGACTCTAATATTGAATCCTAAATTTAAAAAAAATTTTATCCATTATTATTAAATGACAAATAGTGATGTATGCAATCATGTAAATGTTCTTACCAAAGCAGTCTGCGAATTGCAAAAAAATAATAACAATAAT
>JGI10211J34971_10000744_pt1 | contig 27142 bp, 17 predicted proteins | sample Etolagsediment_FD_34971 | JGI IMG/M metagenome (IMG submission 34971)
AATGGCCGTCGGTCGAATTTCAGGTCCGTTGTTGAAGGCTAACCTTCTGCGTAATGGCGTGGATTTAGCGTTTGAAACGGATTTATTATACTTAGATGTTACAAACAACCGAATTGGTGTTAAGACGGCAAGCCCCGCTTACGATGTTGATGTAAACGGCACTATAAACGCAACAAATTTACAAGCCACAAACCAAATTGAAGTAGGAAATTTAAACCTACAAAACAACACAATTAGTTCAAACTTAGGTACAATTGAATTGTTACCTGCTGGTAACGATCCTGTTATCTATCATTCAAAAATTCATGTAGACTCATTAGAATTTAATGACAACTATATTACGACTCTAGATTCTAATGCGCCTATTGAATTGAGACCAAACGGTACAGGCACAATTGAACTAGTAGGTAACACAAACGTAACAGGTAACTTATTTGCAACAGGAAATATTACTGCGGCAGGTAACATTACGCTCGGTGATGGCAATTTAGATAATGTTCAAATTAATGCAGACGTTGTATCAGATATTGTTCCTGACGTAAGCGATACTTATAGATTAGGTTTACCAACAAAGCGTTGGAAAACAATTGACGCTAATAATGCTAATATTGGCGAATTACAGATTACAGATAATATACTAGAACCAATTAACACCAACAGTGATTTAATTATTCGTGCTAATGGTACTGGTGTTGTTGACATTTATGGATTACAAGTAGAAGCAGGTGGTAACGTTAGTCTTGCTGGAACACAATTACAATTTGGTAATATTACCGTAGACGGCGATGGCGACAACACAGGTATTTTTGCTAACGATTCAAACACAAGTATAAACATCAATAGTTCTGGAACTGGTAGAGTATATGCCAACGGCACAGATATTTTATTACAGCCAGGTAATGCTTACTATGTAACTGTAAATGGTAACGATGCTAACAATGGTGGAGATACCAACGAAGCGTTTGCAACACTAAAACATGCACTTACTGTCGCAACAGCAGGTGATACAATTTTTGTTGGCTCAGGAACATTTGAAGAGGTTGCTCCTTTAACAGTACCAGCAGGTGTTACGGTAGCAGGTGTTGGACTAAGAGGAACACAACTTAAACCAACCGCCGCAACAAGAACAAATGATTTTTTCTTACTAAACGGTGAAGTAACTATTGAGCATTTAACAATTCGTGAAATAGAATATGATAGCCTTAATGATACCGGTTATGCTTTCCGTTATGCTAGTAACGCTCTAGTTACAAGACGTAGTGCTTACATTAGACACGTAACAGTATTAAACTTTGGTAGCACGGTAAGACTTGGTACTGCTCCTGCGGATGATCCATATGGCTATGCGGCAGGCGATGCAGGTCGTGGTGCATTAATGGACGGCAGTGCATTAAACAGTGCATCAATTGAAACTGCTATGCTGTTTGACAGTGCAACATTTATTGTACCAAATGCCAAAGGTTTGATTATTACAGAAGGCGGACGAGTAGAATGGCTTAACTGTTTCGTTTATTTTGCAAGTCAAGGTATTGAAGGTATAGCAGGTACAAGCGGTACCTTTGGTGATGGTAAAACTAAAATTCAATTAAGTGGAATTACAGGAACGTTTGCTCCCGGTGATGTTGTTACATTTACTTCAACAGACGGGTCAACAGTAACAACTTGTACTGTTGAAAGTGTAAGTGGCAGTGACACAATAATTGTTGATGGCCGTTATGATGGTCTAGATGGATTTGATACAACACCTCAAAGTATTGTTGCAACAACCGGTAGTGGTGCAACAGCAACAAGTATTGTAAGATACGATAGAAAAGACTTTGGTGCAGAGATGCGTTCTATTGCATCAGCAAACGTTTATGGACAATTTGGTATTAGAGCAGACGGTCCAGATGTACGTTTGAGAATGAGTTCACATGATTTTGGTTATATTGGATCAGGAAAGAAATTTGATAACAATGACAACGATGTAGCAACAGCAAACGAAGTTGTTGAAGTAAACAGTGGTAGAGTATTTTACAATTCAACTGACCAATATGGCGATTATAGAATTGGTGATTTATTTTATGTAGACCAAGACACAGGTGCTGTTACATTTAGTGGCGGTAACTTTGATGTAAGTTCACTAACAGGTATTACATTTACCAACGGTGGCAATCAGACAATAGTAAATCCGTTCCAAGTATCAACTGGAAATTTAGTTTTAAGTGGTAACACAATGTCATCCACCCAGGGTGATATTAACCTAACTCCGTTCAGCGGTGAAACAAATATTACAGGAAACCTAAATGTTACAGGTGACATTGATTTAGGTGGTAACATTACATTAGGTAATCAAGACACAGATAACATTATTATTAATGCAGATTTACAAAGTAACCTAATTCCTGATGCTGATATTACTTACGACATTGGTAAAGCAACCAAGCGTTGGAGAAATGCACATATACAAAACTTCTACGGTGGTGATGGTGTAACAGCAAACTTGATTATGGTCCTAGAAGAAAATCAAGTAAATGCTACCCAAATACAAGTTGACAACGTATTAATTAGAAACAACGGTTTAGAAACTACTATTAGTGGTGCTAATCTAGAACTACAAGGTAATGCAACAGGTTATGTTGATATTGTAGGTACAGAAGCACTTAACATTCCGGTTGGTACTACACTGCAAAGACCAACAGGTGTTACAGGACATATTCGTTACAACTCAACAACACAACAGTTCGAAGGGTACGCCGCAACTGCTTGGAGTTCACTAGGCGGTGTGCGAGATGTTGACAGTGACACTTACATTCAACCAGAATTATCACCAGGTAGTGACGAAGATAATTTACAATTCTTTGCAGGTGGTGTTGAAGTTGCTAATCTTGATCAAACTGCATTAAAAGTAAATGACATACAACCACTAACAGGTGATTGGGTTGACTTTAGTTCTAACACAGGACTAAAATTACCTGTAGGAAACACTCCACAGCGTCCAGGATCACCAACAACAGGATTGGTTAGATTTAACACACAAACTACACAGTTTGAAGGTTACAACGGTATTGCTTGGTCAAGTTTAGGTGGCGTTCGTGACGTAGACAACGACACTTATATTATTCCAGAAATAAGTGCAGGCAGTGATGAAGATAGATTAGATTTTTATACAGGCGGAACACTTACTGCTCAACTAGACAGCACCAACGGATTGAAAGTTGATAAAATTTCTCCAGTGAGTACAAATGCAGAAGCGTATGTTGACTTCACTGGAATACATGGTATTAGAATTCCAAGAGGAACAACACTTGAAAGACCCGGTGGTTATGATGCAGACGATGCCGGTGTTGTTAGATTTAACACAGCACTGCGTTCACTAGAAAGTTGGACTGGTACTGCTTGGGAATTAATTGGTGGCGGATCAGTTACTGATGGTGACGGTGATACATATCTTACTGTTGAAACAGCAAACGATGATAGTGATACATTTACTTTCTATGTTGGTAGTAATAATCCTGACGATACTCCAATTAGTTATGGTAAGGTTAACATCAGCAGAAATGGTTTAACAGTTGATGGTAAAATTCAAATCAACGGCAATGTTATTGAAAACATTAACACCAACGAAGATTTAATTATTAGAGCAAGCGGTGCAGGTAGAGTTATACTTGATGGTAGTGCGGGTGAAACCAGTGCAGGTAATATTTTTGCTACAGATCCTTTGATGAGTTTAAACACAACTGCACAAGGTCCAAACTTTGTTGACATGGGACTTATTTTTGAAAGAGGTTCTGATTTAAACAAAGGTTTCATTTATGACGAAAGTGCAGACGAATTTGCGGCAATTACAACAATTGAACAAGGTACTGTTAAAGGTAATGTTGCAATTACAAATTATGAAACTGTTGCTACAGGTACAGTAAGAATTACAAATTATGATGCCAACATGCTTGTTGGTACAGGTTCTAACAAAGAATTAATCACAAGTGCAAACGGCACAACAATTAATGCGGAAGGTATTGTAAGTTTTGCAGATGGTAGATTAATTTTACCTCAAGGTACAACTGCTGAAAGACCAAACTCGCCCACAAATGGAGAAGTAAGATATAACGAAACTTCAAACAAGTATGAAGCATACTATCCAGATGCAGGTTGGAATTATCTAGGTGTAGGATTTGGTACTCCGGTCCAGTATCAACAATTTACAGGTGATGGTGTAGCATATTCGTTCACACTAACAAATGCTGTAAGTTCAGCACAAGCACTTATGGTAGCAATCAACGGTGTGGTACAGAATCCGGGCGATAGTTACATTGTAAGTGGACAAGAATTAATATTCATTGATAACACAAGCACAGCATATCCTGTGGAAGATGGTGCTATTATTGATGTTAGACATTTAAGTGCCCCAAGTGTAGCAACTACTAGAGTTGATACATTTGTTGGAGATGGAAGCACACGTAGATTTAAATTAAGTGTTGCTCCTTTGGATAAATTTGGAATAATTCCGTTTGTTGATAACGTATACCAGGATCCTCTAGTGTATGATATTGATGGTGATTACATAGTTTTTGTCGACGAAGCACCTGATGAAGAGTCTAGGATCAACATCATAAACTACTCAACAATACCTGCTCCGGAGGTAATTACTAGAGCAGAAGCGGTAGATGAAGCAATAACATATTCGATAGCGTTAGGATAATTAATAGTATGGCAAATAGTTTTAGTAATAAATTAACAGCAAACATAGGAACAGGAGATGTTACAGTATACACTCCAGGAAGTGGCATAGTTTATACCACAGTTATTGGATATACCGTAGCAAATAGAACAAGTTCTCCTATTGTAATCGACTTGTTTATGCGTGATACAGACTCAACAGAAGTGTATTTGCTTAAGGGTACAACACTAAATGCAGGTACTGCAACCGTGCCTGTGGGCGGAGAACAAAAACTTGTTGTTCTTCCTGGACAAGAATTGTGTGTAAGATCAGACACTGCAAATAGTGCCGATGTTACAATAAGTGTATTGGAGATAACATAATATGGCAACTATTCCATCATTTATAGGTAATCCACAAGGAGGACCAGCAGGACGTGGTGAAGGACGTAGTTGTTTTCACGGATTTACAAAGAATGCAAACGGTGATTTGCTGTATACACGTATTACAAGCGGCACAATTAACTTACAAGACGGAAACAATAATGAATTATTTGACGAAAAATACATCGGCGATGATGATGGATCATATTCGATAAATACCAATGGACAACTAATTTACACGTATAGAGAGAATCCACAATGACAGTAATCAATTTAGGAAATATTAAATTTACTTGGAAGGGAGTATGGGCTTCTGCAACTGAGTACAAAAAAGACGATATTGTAAAATATGGTCCTAGTACATATGTTTGTATAGATGCACACACTTCTACATCTGCTTTTATAGATAACAAACCTAAATTTGATTTAATGACAGAAGGACTGGCATATGGCGGCGTTTGGAATCAAGCAACACTTTATCAAGTTTACGATATTGTAAACTATGGTGGAGCAGTTTATATTGCTTTACAAGAAAACATCAATACTATTCCTGCTACTCAACCAAGTTATTGGTCAAAATTAGTTGGCGGATTAGAATTTGAAGGTGATTACAATAACGGAACACAATATCAAGACGGTGATATCGTAAGGTATGGCGGCTATACTTATACTGCTACAACGGACACGCTTGGCAACTTACCAACTGATACAAATTATTGGGAAATTTTAAACAGAGGTTATATTTTTAAGGGCTCTTGGAACAATGCAATAGAATATTTGCCAGGTGAATTAGTTGAATTAGGGGGTAAAGTTTATTCTGCAAAAGCAACAAATACAAACGATGCACCTCCGTCAAGTAACTGGGATTTATTTGTAAGTGGATCAAATTATAGAAATTCTTGGAATAATATTTCAACTTATAGGCCCGGTGACATAGTAAGATACGGTGGTAATAGTTATATAACTATTCAAACTTCTCTTGGTAATAGACCTATAAATCCTACGTATTTTAGTTTGTATCATGAAGGATTTAATTTTAGATCTGACTGGCAATCAAGTACAGATTACAACCCAGGTGATGTAGTTAGATACGGTGGAAGAACTTATATTTGTACAGTAGATGCAATATTTGTATCACCTACAGAAATTAAACCAACAGATACAAACTACTGGGAAATTTTAAACAAAGGGTTTGACTTTAAAGGTGCATGGAGTGCATCTAGTGTTGAATACAAATTAGATGATGTAATTGAGTATTCAGGAAGTGCTTATATTTGTATTCAAGCACACACAAGTTCAGGCGCACCTACACCTAATACAGATACAGGAAGATGGCAATCTCTAGCACAAGGTGATATAAGTTCACCAATGACAACAACAGGAGATATGATTTATCGCAATGGAGTTGGTGCAACAGTAAGATTACCAATTGGTCCTAGTGGTTCGTTTTTAACTGTAAACAACGGAGTTCCGACTTGGGGTCACTTAACACCGCAAAATGATTACTATGTATCTCCACAAGGTGATGATAATAATGATGGTAGAACTCCTACTAGCAGTTGGCGTACTATTCAACATGCAACAGAACAAACTTTTAATATTGGACAATGTAGAATAAATGTCAGTGCAGGTATATACGAAGAATTATGTCCTATCAGAGTAGGTCGTAGTGTGGTTATTGAAGGTAATGGTTTAGGCGCTGTTACTATTTCTCCAGACACTACTAATGATAAAGGTTACGGTGTTGGTATTTCAAAAGACGGTTCTACACCTAATGCTAACTCAGATGTATTTCAAATGAATAACGGTGCAAGATTGCGTAATTTTGTATTTAGAAATTTTTCAACAGGTAGTGTCCAGGTAGCACTTGATCCTGGAACAGGACAAGATGATACGTCAGTTTGGATCACATCACAATCGCCTTATGTGCAAAACTGTACTAATTTTTCTCCAGGTGGTACTGGATTTAAAATCGATGGTAGTTTACATAATGGCGGTTATAAATCAATGGTTGCCAATGACTTTACACAAATTAACTCAGACGGTGTAGGAATCCATGCACTTAATGATGGTAGAACTGAGATTGTATCATGCTTTACATACTACTGTGACATTGGTTATCTAGCAGAAGGTGGTGCTAAAATTCGTGCTATTGTTGGTAATAACTCATATGGAGAATATGGTGCTGTTGCTAGAGGATTTTCACAAAGTGAAACACCTCTTACAGGTACATTAGAATTAAGTGATACAACAATCAACTCTGTAACAACATTGGGAACAAATGTTCATGTGTTTACAAGTTATAGAGATAGCGTTGGTAACAGAATCTTTGTAGGACATACAAATCCAACAGGAACAGACGTTACATCTAGTTGGGATAACACAGCAAGTTATCCATTTATTTGTAAGTTTAATTCGGCTGGATCATTAGACTGGATTTACACATATGAGAGTTCATTTGGTGCAATTCACAGTGTTGTAGAATTAAGTGATAGATATTACGCAGGTGGTGTTATATATGATGCCGCAACTAATAAAGGATTTATTTTAAGTATTTCTAAAGCAGGTGAAATACAATGGCAAAAAATCGTAGGTGATACAAGCGAAATTACTGATGTAACAACAGATGAAAACAATTTGTATGCTGTAGGAACACATACAACAACAGGTGTAAGTGTTATAAAATTAAATCCGGCCGGGGTAGAGCAATGGAGTAAGACATTAGAATATAACGACAGTAGTGCGGCTAATACACTTACAGCAACAGCACTTGCTTTTGCCGGGCCTCCTACAACATCAACAGACACATATGCTCTCGCCGGCGATGCTACAGCAGAAGATAATTTATATGTAGCAAGTTATGATAGCACAGTAAATCAAAGTTTAATTACTAGATTAACAAGCACAGGAACATATGTTGCAACATATCAATACGGTGATGTTAGGATTAATTCTTTAAGTTTAGACACAGGTAATGGCGATGGTATCTACTTAATGGCCGCTGGCTATTATGATGCTGGTGCAGTAAACAAAAATCCGTTAGTGTTTAGATTAACAGTCAACGGATCTGTTGCTTGGCAAAAGCAATTAGCACTTTCAAGCGAAGAAGGTGAATTTAAAGATGTGATTGCGTTAGGTAACGATGTTTATGTTACAGGTTATATTAATGAAGGAACAAACAATAATAATACAGGATTACTGGTTAGATATTCAAGCAACGGAACTGTTCAATGGTTATACAAATTTGATAACGGAACAAATAATATAGCACTGAATGGTGTAATGCTTGATGGTGTGAATGTTATTGCGGCAGGTATTGAACAAGCAAACTCTGTAATAGTTAATGTTCAAAGAGATGTAAGCGGCGGTATAGGAACTGTGACTTCAGGAAGTTATGCATTTACAGCATTAACTCCTACGGAAACATCAAACACAGTTGTAACACAACAATTTAATGAAATTGATTTATTAGGCGCAACACTAGGTGTAAGTGATACGGCATTGACACTTAATCAATCGCCAAGCCAAACAAGAACAGCGGTTGCTACACGAGCAGGTTTTGCTGGCATTGGTACGGGAGCAGTATTCAACATTGCTGGTTTAGAAAGATCACCAAAAGAAGGTTCTGTTTTGCAAATTACAGGCGACCAAGAAACATATTTTGTTATTGGTGTTAATAATTTTATAGCAGGTGTTGGCGGCACTGGAACTTGTCAAATTGTTCTTGATCCAAGAATACCAAGTAACAAAACACCAAATGACGGAACAAATGTAGTATTTAGAGAAGCGTTCTCTCAAGTACGTATGAGCGGACATGACTTCCTTGATATTGGTACTGGTGGATTTGCTGACACAAACTATCCTGTTATTATCGACGCTGATTATACTCAACCACCTAACCAAGAAAGAGAAACGCTTTCAGAAAATGGAGGACGAGTATTCTACGTAACCACAGACCAAGATGGTAACTTCCGAGTTGGTGACTACTTTAAGGTTGAACAGGCCACAGGTAGAGCCACCCTTTCATCTGAAGAATTTGATCTTGCTGGTTTGAATGAACTACAACTTGGTAGTATTACAGCAGGTAAACAGGGTGCTACTATTAACGAATTTAGTACTGATGGTACTTTTGCTGATAATTCTGATGCGGCGGTACCGACTGAAAAAGCAGTTAAAACTTATGTAGATACAGAAATTTCACAAGCAGTCGCAGGAGCAGGAACAATTCAAGTTGGATTATCGCCAACTCAATCAAAAGTAGAAGTTGTTGGCTCGGGTCTAGCAACAGACACTATTAATTTTGATATTCACGGTGGTAATGTAGCACAAATTGGTAAAGAATATTTGCTTATTCCTCAAGGCACAACTGCTGAAAGACCAAGTACACCTACTAACGGATATATTAGATATAATACAACTATTAATGCATTCGAAGGATATGTCAATGGAGCGTGGAGTGGACTTGGCGGCGGCAATCCGTGGGTAACTAAAACAGATGCTGACACAGGGTATACTGCTCTAAATAATGATAGAATACTAGTTGATACAAGTGCTGGTGTAACTACAATTAACTTACCTGCTTCTCCTAATGTAGGAGACAATGTAAGATTTTTAGATAAAAGCGGTACATTTGATGGATATGCATTAACTGTTGATCCTGGTGCAGAAAATATTAACGGAGTAAATGATACATTAGTTGTTAGTCAAGAACATGCAGGGTTTCAACTACTATATGTAGGTGCTTCACAAGGTTGGAAACTATTGGAGTTATAAAATGGCTATAGATTACGAAAAGTTAAAAAATAAAAATACCAAATTTGGTGGTACAGATAGTATCGAAGTACCTAAAGGAACCACAGCAGAAAGAACAGGAACTGAATTAGGACAAGTAAGATACAATACAGATTTAGGGTTTTTAGAGCAATATAATGCGACCGGTTGGGCAGGTATTGATGCTCCTCCGACTGTATCTAATGTTACAGGAGTGATTAATGAAAACACCGATAGCACTATTACAGTTACAGGATCTAATTTTAAAAGTGGATCTAGTATTGTAGTTCAAGGTGCGGCAGTTAACGGTCTAGACAGAACTCTTGCAACCACTTTTGTAAGTTCAAGCGAACTTACAGCATCAACAAATGCCACGGCAGTAAACTATGTCGGAGGAGCATCATTTAATATAAAAGTTACTAATCCGTCAGGATTAAGTGCAGTGTTAGAACCTGCAGGAACAGTTGATAGAGATCCTGTATGGGGAACAGGACAAGGTAATATTGCAACATGGAGTGATCAACCAGGAAGTCAAACGGTATCAGTATCAGCATCAGACCCTGATGGAACTGGCATAACATATTCGGTAACATCAGGAAGTTTGCCCGGTAATACAAATTTAAATACAAGCACTGGTGCAATTTCTAGTTCAGATGTTACAAACGTTAACAATAGCACTACATACACTTTTGATATTACAGCAACATCAAACAGTCAAAGTGTAGCAAGAACATTTAACATTATTGTAAATCCATTCCCAGATGGTACAAGTTCGGGTAGAGCGGCGACTAGTTCAACAGCAATCAGAGACTTAGGTTCACCAAGCGGATTATATTGGATGAATATTAATGGTAGTGGTGCTGTTCAGGTTTACATTGATATGAGTAACCAAGGTGGCGGTTGGATGTGGCTAATGCGTGGAAATGGCAATGATGGTCAACAATATGGTTCAGGCGAATGGAATAACAGCACATCATACAGTGAAAGCAATTTACAAACAACCCCAGCAAACGGCAGTTTTTCAAAACACCGAGGTTTCTATACTTTTAACAACTGCAACGCAATTATGATTTATGGAACAGGCTTTAGTGGTGCCAGTTCTGGTAGCACAGCATTTATGCCGTTTACATTTAACAGTTCTAGCACACCTAGCAATTTGATGTTTAGCACAAGCCAATACATGAATGCTGATACCAGTTATAGCACTTGGCGTAGTGTATTTGGACATGATAGAACCGGCCAGCCTAGATTTGACAGGTATGGATCAAACTCAAACAATGCTTACGGTAACACAAGTAGAGGTAATGTAGGATGTGGACAACCTTTGATGTTTGGGTTTAATGCACACGATAATGGTAACGATGTTAACAGCGGACTAGGAACTCATCCTAACTATTGTGGCGGCAACCCAGGTGGATTTGCACGTGGTTCTTGGATGGGCAACGGCGGTACTGTTAGAATATACGCTCGAAACTAAAAGCCAAAGTTTATCTAACGCTTAAATAGGTGTATGTCAGAAGAGATTAAGCATACATATCCTCTATTGGATGATCCTCGATATCAAAATTATATTCCCAATGCCCACGATGATGATGTGTTAGTTGATACTGATACTTTTCGCAAACGTAGACGTGAATGCCAAAACTGTGAATACAAATATCGTCATTGGATAGGCGGTGATGTTCCTCCTAGATATAGTAGTTTTAGTAACTGTCAACTTTGTGGGTGTAATCTAAGATATAAGGCGTGTTGGAAAAATGAAAAATGTCCAGATGGAAGATGGTAAGTTAACTTTTGAACAAAAAATGGATATTTGTAAGTCTTGCAAATACTATCATAAGACGTTACAATTATGTAAAAGATGCGGTTGTTTTTTGCAAGTTAAGGCAAGGATACCAGTATTTCATTGTCCAATTAAAAAATGGTAAGCATGAAGTTTTTTACAGAATATCCAGATTTATTAGAAATAATTAAACCTGCCAAAAAATGTATACCTCAGTGGTTTAAAAATCAATTAGGTACTTGTCCTATTGACACTTCTAAATTACCTCAAGGGAATTATAATTTTTCTACTATTAAAAAATGCCCCGGAATTGTAGATTTTTTATCTACAGGTTATATCTTACATATGTGGGAAACTGTAAATTTAAGTATAACACAAGACGAAACTAGAGATAGTATGTGTCCTATAAAAGAGTTTAATGGTAATACAGGATGGCCTTTATTAGAAAGTGAAAATCCTCATGTGTCATGGGATATACATCATGTAAGTCAGTTTTTAGAATTGCCAATTAGACAAACTTATAATCATGCAATTAAACTGATTAATCCAATTAAAGCACGTTCGTCAAAAGGAACAAAACTCTTGGTGTTACCGTTATTATATGAAAATGCAGACTATAAAATAATGCCTGGAGTTATTGATACAAGTTTTTATCCTTACTTACACTTACCTACATTACTTTCTAAAGATATAACTATCGAAAAAGGAACACCAATTGCTCATTTTATTCCGATTAGTGACATAGATGCTACAGTTGATTTAATTTCAAATGAAGATTTAGAATTTTTAGAAAACTGGAATGATATCAATAACAAAGAACAAGAATATAGAAAACGTTAAACTAATTTATAATAGTTTAAATCAGCATCATTTCCTAAAACTTTTGGTAACAAATTAAAACTCAATGTTGTTCTAATATTATTGTTCCAGCATCTTTCGCTTTTGTGTTGTATATAACTAGGAAATAAAATTAATCTATTCTGTTTAGGCGGAACAGTATAATTCATTCTAGTATATTCTGAATAAGATTCAATTGGAACACTAATTTGTTGATTTAATCCAAACATTGGATTTATAAATGTAGTGCCTCCGCTATCTTCTTCGTTTACATCAAAATAAAATACACCACTTATAATGCTGTTACTGTGATAATGTGTTCCAATTTCTCCTCTTCCTTTCATTGAATTTCCCCACATCTGTGTAACAAAAAACTCAGTACGGCCGTATCCGAGTTTATTCCAGTATAAAGATGCTGTTTCTTCTATTGTTGTAGCAAAAAGTTTAAAATTGTTTTCTTTATGTAAAAATCTATTCTTAGATTGTGTGAACCAATCAGGGTCTTGATCTCTATTTCTTTTGTGTACGTCCCATTCTATGTGATCTAGCATTTTTACTTTGTCTTCTTCTGGAATATTAAGTGTGCCTTCAAAGATACCATGTGCAAATAGACTAAAAATTTTTGTATCGTTGCTCATATTGTCTCCGTTATGCTCCGCAACACCAGCCAACCAACGAATATCTAGTACCTTGTGTTACTGGGTTGACTTTGTGTGGTAATGTGCTAGGAAATAGTAATATATTTCCTTGTTGATTTAAATTTACATCAACATTGTTTTCTAATAGAAATTCACCGCCTTCGAAATCTTCATTAAGCAGTATTGAAAAACTTAATCTTCTGTTTAGTCCTGCAAACGGTCCTGCACTTGAATCATATGCTACTCCATCGTCATCAACATGCCAGTCATAGTGATCACCTTCCCTGTAAATTCCCAACTGCAAAGGTTCTACACGTGAAAAACTATAACCCCATTGATTTAATCGTGTAACATGTGGCATAATTTTTTGATATAGTGCTATATCATTTAAAAAATATACATCTGTTGAACGCACACTTTTGTCTACAGCAACATTATCACTGTTAATTACATTGTCTTGTTTTTTAATGCCTTTGGTTGTGCCTAGTTCTATAATTTCAGCACATTCTTGTGGAGATAATATTTGTTCTATTACATAGTCAGACATTATTTTTGAAACCTAATATGATACCAACCTTCAGGAGCAAGATGCTCGGGTTGATTTAGTAAAATATTCCATGCTAGACTAATTCTTGTGTTGGGTGATTCGCTTTTATCATACCCATGAATCATATGACTAGGAAAAATCAATAGATCGCCTGTTTTAGTAGGAACAGTTGCATGATCAGCATGTACCATATTTGCTGTATTTGTATATGTTGTAATATACGGTTTATGACTTCTGTGTTCTTTTCTAAAAGTTAGTCCTGGATCTTTGTCATCTGAATATATGTAGTACACACCACTAACAATGCTGTTTGTGTGATTGTGATAGTTTTGATGACCATTTGTTTTGGTGAAATTTAACCAACTGCTAGTAAACCAAAATTCTTCATATGGAATTGATGCAATATCCTGTAGATAATGGTGCAAAGAATGAACAATAAAGTCACGTATAGGTTCTAGCACTTGATAATCTAGAATGTTTTCGTTTGCTTCACGTTTAATTTGTGTGCTTTCGATGCCTTCTCCTGCCCTGGTAGTTTCAAAGTTTGAAATCAAAGCAGGATCTAGCACGTAGTTTTCGTGATGATATTGGCCTACTACGCCCTGTGGAAATAATGGTGTTGCGTTGTTAAACATATATGTAATTATACGCTATTTGTCAAGCAAAGTCAATATGTGATTACACGCTAAATATACGTAACAAGGAACAATCGCATGGCAAAAACTAGAGTTTCACAAGGACAAATTAGACCTAATATCAAATTTGACGGTACAGCAGGTATCGTACTACCTGTTGGAACTACAGCACAAAGAGCAGGCGCTCCTAGAACAGGTGAAGTTAGACTTAATACTGATTTAGGTGTATTTGAAGGATACACAGGCAGTGCTTGGGGTTCGATTGGTCCATTTCCAGGAACTTTTGTAGAGTATTTTAGAGGAGACGGCAGTTCCTATGAATTTATTACATCAAGTGCAATAGGTGATGCAGATTATCTAGTTGTTACAGTAAACGGTATTCAACTTACCAAGGACATTGACTTTAGGGTTGAAGGCACAAACATTATTACGTTTACGGAAGATGACAGCACACAAAATCCTCCATTGGATGGTGCAGAAATTACCATAAGAGGGTTTAGTCCTGTAACAAGTGCAAGTGTGCCAGCGGGTTCGATTGGTTTAAATGAATTAGTATTTGGCGATGGCACGGTAGGACAGGTTTTAACAACCAACGGTGCAGGAACTTTAAGTTTTCAAACTATTCCAACACAAGATCCTGCACTGGGTGGAGCATTATCTGGCACAGCAAGTGCCGCGGTTATAAATGCAAACTCAATTAGTGTAAACGAACTAAATGTAAGTGATGGTTTAGCAGGACAAGTACTTGCTACTGACGGTGCAGGTAATTTAGTATTCATTAATCCACCAAGCGGTGGCAGTGGAGGCGGAGCAAGCAGTTTCTTTGACCTATCAGGAACCATTCAACTTAATCAAATCGGTGACGAGTTAATTACAAATGAAAAAATTGGAACCTATCAACTTACACCTGATAGAATTGCAACAGCAGATAGTTCGGTTGGAACATCAGGACAAATTTTAAGTGTCGACGGCAACGGAGATTTTACTTGGGTAAGTGTTGTAGGAAGCGGTGAAGCAAACACAGCAAGTAATGTTGGTGCAGGCAGTGGCGTATTTTTACAAAAATCAGGCGTTGATTTACAATTTAAGAGCATAGTTGCTGGAACAGGAATAGGATTAAATCCAACAGCAAACACAATTGAAATTCAAAACACACGAAGTGCATTTACCAGTGTTGCTGTTTCGGGACAAAGTCCTGTTGTAGCAGACAGTGCATTTGATACTTTAACTTTTGTTGCTGGCGCAGGTATTACAATTACCACAGATCCACTAAATGATGAAGTAGAAATCACTTCAAGTGCAACAGCACCTAATCAATGGTTAACATTTTTAGGTGACAGTGGTAGCACAACAGCAAACACAACAACGGATCAATTTACCATTGCAGGCGGCGCAGGTATTTCAACAAGCATTACAGGTGATGCTCTTACTATTGTAAATAATAGTCCAAATGTTGATCAAAATCTATTTGCCACAATTTCAAGTGACAGTGGTAGCACAACAGCAAACAGTGTAACAGATACTCTTAACATTGTTGGCGGCACAGGAATATCAACGGCTATCGTTGGTGATACACTAACAATAACAAGCACACAGGGTGTAATTCCAAACAACTTTGGTACTATTGCAGTTAGTGGACAAAGCGATATTGTTGCTGACACCACAAGCGATACACTTACTCTTATTGCAGGAAGCAATATTTCAATTACAACTAATGCCGCGGGCGATGAATTAACAATTAATGCAAGTGCAGGTAGCGGTGGTACAGGTACAGTTACTACAGGTACAGCAGGACGTTTAGCATACTACGGAACTACTTCAGATACTGTTGTAGAAACCAATTCTAATCTAACATGGAACGGAACTTTGAATACGCTCACTGTTGCAAATTTAGAAGTAACTGGTAGCATTGGTAACATTACCACAGGAACTATCAACAGTGGTGCAATAACAACCACAGGCGATATTAATGCTACAGGTCAAACTATTACAGCAGACACAATTAACGCAGAAGTATTACAAAGCACAAGCACTGGTGTTCCAACATTTACATCAGGCAATGATATAATTTTTGATGCCGCTGGCGAAATAAATTTTAGTGGTAGCATAGTTAATAACATTAGAATACCAACACAGGGATTACATGCCGCCAACAAACAGTATGTTGATGAACAAATTGACGGTACATTCAAACACTTTAACATTGCCGCAGACGATTCTACACTAAGACAAATTAATAGTGGAGAAACAATTAAAATTATTGGTAGTGGTGCGGCAACCACAAGCAGTGATGCTGAAGGCAATATTACAATCACAGCAACAGGCGAAGCAAACCAAAACGCCTTTGAAACAATTAGTGTAACAGGTACAGCAGGACAGTCGGATATAGTTGCCGGAAGTGCAACATCTACAGTGACATTTGATGCCGGTACAAACATGATCATCAACACCAACGCTGGTACAGGTGTTATACAATTTACATCAAGTGCAAGTGGTGGTGCAACAAATCTAAATGGTCTAAGTGATGTTAACACAGCAGGATATGTTGACGGTGACATGCTTGTTAATATTTCAGGAACTTGGGTACCAACTAGCGGTCCTGTAATTCAATGGCAATTAGGAAACAACGGTAACAGTGATTATACATTTGATGGTCCTGGTTTTCCAACAACAGCAAATGACCCAGACTTGTATTTGATTAGAGGTCATACTTATAGATTTGATGTTACAAATATGGCAGGTGCTCATCCATTATTGATTAAAACAACACCAGGCACAGGAACGGGTAATCAATACACGAGCGGAGTAAGCGGAACATCAACAACTATCGTGGTTTTTGAAGTGCCTATGAATGCACCAGCAACATTATATTACCAATGTCAATTCCATAGCGGAATGGTTGGAACAATTAACATAGTATCGTAGGAGATAAAATGAGTGCAGAAGAAAAAAGAGCAGTAGTAACATTACACAAGGGTGTAGATGCTGACGAATTTTTAGATAATATGACAACAACATTTGGCAGTGATGCAATACCTGCTAGAAGTGTAACACTGCACAACGAAAAACCAGATTCAGTTTCAAATTTTGATTTTGTGTTAACACAGGCAGAAGCAGAAACTCTAAAAAATGATCCACGAGTAAGAGATGTGCGATGGGGAAGCAAATTAGAAAATGGATTTATTCCCATGCACAATATTACAGAACCTTCTCGTTCGCATCAACGAGATAACACTGTTAATAACACTCACTATCCGTGGGCATTTGCAGAATGCACATCACAAACAAGCAGATACGGTGGCGGCACAAGTTTGAATTATGCACACGCATATAGTTTAGATGGCACGGGTGTTGATTGTGTTATTCAAGACAGTGGAATTGAAGTAGGACATCCTGAATGGAACACTCGAGACGGTAGTGCTTCTAGATTAAAACAAATTGACTGGCCAAGTGCAAGTGGATTAAGTGGAATATACGCACAAGGTGCTAATCATTACACTGATCAATATGGTCATGGTACTCATTGTGCAAGTACGACAGCAGGAAAATTATATGGCTGGGCAAATAACTCAGACATTTATGCAATTAAGATTTTTGACACAGATGCATATGGTGTAAGTGCAAGTTTCAACATGATTCGAGGTTGGCACAATCTCAAAGGCACAGGTCGACCAACTGTGGTTAATATGAGTTGGGGTTACTTCGGTACGTACACAAATATTAATGGCGGTAACTGGAGAGGAACACCATGGGGTGGTACTACTTTACAATTACAGTTTGGAATGACCCAGGGTGGATTTTACCAAGGTTCTTTTACTTTTCCTTTAAGGGTTACAAGTGTAGAAAGTGACATGGAAGACTGTATTGCAGACGGAGTAATTTTAGTTGCGGCGGCTGGCAACAGTGAACATAAAATGGATCTTGTGGGTGGCGTTGATTATGACAATTATTTTGTTAGCACACTTTTTGGAAATAGATATTATCATAGAGGCGGTACTCCACAGGCCGCGGCCGGTACAATCTGCGTAGGTGCAATTGATTACACATATAACAGTGGTCAAGAACAGTGTGCTGGATTCACAGAAAAAGGTCCTAGGGTAGATGTTTTTGCTCCTGGATATGCAGTGCAGGCGGCAATTCCGTCAGGCGCTACACTTGATTCAAATAGCACAACACATCCCGACAATGCCAGTTACAAAATTCGCAAATTACAAGGAACTTCAATGGCTTGTCCACAGGTAACAGGTGTTTTAGCACAGATGTTACAGGCAAGACCCAACTACACAGCGGCAGATTGTCTTGCTTGGTTGCAGGATAATGCGGTAAACACAAGATTGTATGACCCAACTACAGGATCACCTAGCACGGATTATCAAAATACCCGTGCATTAAATGGTGCTCCTAATAGATATCTAAATACACCGTTTGTAAGCGGTATTCCTTATAGATTTAGCGGTGGTTTAAGTATAAGCAGTTAATGGTAAATACAAGCAAGATAGGAGACAAGAATGCCAAGTAGTAATGCTAGATTAATCGCAGACGGTGGCGGCGGAGGTGGTGCCGGCGCACTGCATGGATTTAATGTAAATGCAAAAGGCCAACTTGTTTACACAAAAGAAGTAATTGATAGAGAATTTACAAATATTATTTTACAAGATCGCGATGGCAATGAATTATACGAACAGTATCATTTAGGACCCGGATCTATGCAATACTTGATCAATGCAAGAGGAAAACTGGTCGCAAGATACGACTTAAATGAGGATTATAGATAATGGCAGACATAATTTTAGGAAATCTTAAATTTTATTGGGCAGGCGATTGGGCCCAGTCAACTGCATATGATGCTGATGACGTAGTCAAATACGGTCCTAACGTTTATGTTTGTATAACTGCTCATACTAGCCAATCAACATTTGCACCTGATAGTGCTAAATGGGAATTAATGGTTAGTGGTTTAGAAAATGCCGGAGTATGGAATTCAGGAACTTTATACAAATTAGGACAAACAGTAACCTATGGTGGTGCTGTTTATATAGCACTACAAGAATCAACAAATCAAAATCCTTATACTGAAACTTCATATTGGCAAAAGTTTGTAGATGGACAGCAATTTGAAGGTAATTGGAATAGTGGAACAAATTATCAAAAAGGTGATATTGTTTATTATGGTGGATACTCATACGTTGCAAAACAAAATACAATTCTTAACACGCCAACAAATGCAACTTACTGGGATGTCTATATAAAAGGTTATGAATTTGTTGGGGCTTACAATCAAGCAACCCAATATAAACCCGGTGATACAGTCAGTCTAGGCGGTAATAGGTATACAGTAAAAGAAACAAAAACTCCAATAGGAATTGATCCCACCGACACTGATAATTGGCAAATAATTTTAGAAGGCTTTAATTGGAGAAGTGACTGGATATCTGGACAAACTTATTATCCAAATGATATTGTTAAACATGGTGGTAAAATTTATCGTACTATATCAGTTACTTCTAATAACGCACCTGATATTACTAATGATTTTGAGTTATTTGTAGATGGATTGCGTTGGAGAGGAAATTATACAAGTCCTAATGAATACTATCCAGGAGACCTAGTAAGGTACGGTGGGCATGTTTATGTTTGTAAAGAAGGTTTCGACGATGATGGATCAACAAGTGTTGCTCCGCCTAATGTACAATATTGGGAAACATTTACTGAAGGATTTAAATGGAACGGCAGTTGGCAAATTGGAACAACATATCAAAAAGGTGATACTGTTGAGTATGCTCAAAGTTCGTATATTAGTATTGACGAAGATAATTTAGGCAATGTACCTAGTAGTTCTCCTGCATTTTGGAACCTGCTTGCACAAGGTGATTCAAATGCAGTACTTACAACAAGAGGCGATATACTTACAAGAGATGCTACACAAGCAGTGCGTTTACCGATCGGCCCGGCAGGATCATTTCTTACTTCAAACGGAACAGATTTAACTTGGGGTCACTTAACTCCGCAAAATGATTATTATGTATCTCCACAGGGTAATGATAGTAATGATGGTAGAACTCCTACCACAAGTTGGAAAACAATCAGACATGCCGCAGAACAAACATTTAACATAGGCCAGTGTCGTATTAATGTTAGTGCTGGGACCTATTCAGAACAGTGTCCTATTAGAATAGGACGTTCAGTAGTGCTTGAAGGTAATGGCTTGGGTGCTGTTACAGTCCAACCAGATACAACAAATGACAACGGTTTTGGTGTAGGTATATCAGATGACGGATCAACACCTAACGCAAACTCATACGTATTCCATATGAATAACGGTTGTAGAATGCGTAACTTTGTGTTTAGAAACTTTAGCACAGGGTCAGTTCTTGTATCACTAGATCCGGGAACAGGACAAGATGATACAAGTGTATGGATTACTTCACAATCACCATATGTACAAAACTGTACTTCATTTACTCCAGGTGGTACTGGATTTAAGATTGATGGTGCTCTACACAATGGTGGTTATAAATCAATGGTTGCCAATGACTGGACACAGATCAACTCAGATGGTATTGGCATTCACGTATTGAACGATGGTAGAACTGAGATTGTATCATGTTTTACATACTATTGTGATATTGGTTATCTAGCAGAAAGCGGAGGTAAGATTCGTGGTATTGTTGGTAACAACTCATATGGGGAATATGGTGCTGTTGCTAGAGGATTTTCACAATCAGAAACTCCACTAATTGGTAAGTTACGATTAACCAATCAAACCATTAGTTCAATTACACAACTTGGATCAAACGTTCATGTATTCACTAGTTACAGAGATTCAGTAGGTAATAGATTTTTTGTGGGACATACTGCTCCTACGGGAACAGATGTATCAAGTTCATGGAGCAATAGTGCTTCATATCCATTTATTGCTAAATTTAATTCAGCAGGTAGTTTAGATTGGATTTATACCTATGAAAGTTCATATGGTGCTATTCACTCAGCCATTGAATTAAGTGATAGAATTTATTGTGGCGGTGTTATATATGACGGTTCTAATAAAGGATTTATACTAAGCATATCAAAAGCAGGTGAAATTCAATGGCAGAAAACCATAGGTGACACAACTGAAATAGTCGATCTTGCTACAGACGATAATAATTTGTATGCTGTCGGAACACACAGCACCACAGGTTCTAGTGTGATTAAACTAAATCCTGCAGGAATTGAACAGTGGAGTCGCACACTTGAGTATAATGACAGTGCGGCCGCGAATACTCTAGTTGCTACGTCATGTACATTTGCTGGAACACCGACCACAAGTGTTGACACATATGCTCTAGCAGGAGATGCTACAGCAGAAAATAATTTATACATAGCAAGTTATGATTCAACTGCTAATCAAGCAGTTATAACCAGACTTTCAAGTACAGGAGCAAATATTGCTTCATACACATACGGTGATGTACGTATCAATAAACTTCGTTTAGACACCGGTAACGGAGACGGAATTTACTTAATGGCGGCAGGTTATTATGATGCAGGTGCGGTTAATGTTGCTCCTATAATTTTTAGATTAAATGTTGCGGGAGCGGTACAATGGCAAAATCAATATGATTTATCTCCAGAACAAGGCGAATTTAAAGATGTGTTACCTTTTGGGGATGACATTTATGCTGTAGGTTACTTTAACGAAGGATCTAATAATAATAATACGGCCTTAATTGTTAGATATACCAGTAATGGCACAGTTTCGTGGCAACAAAAATTTGACAATGGGACAAATAATTTGGCACTTAATGGTGTTATGCTAGACGGTGTTAACATAATTGCGGCAGGTATAGAACAAGGTAACAGTGTAATAGTTAATATTCAAAGAGATTTAGCAAATGGTATAGGTACGGTATCGAGCGGAGGGTATGCTCTTGCTGTTTCGAATGCCACAGTTAATAATTCTACAATAGTTCAACAACAGTTTAATGAAATTGATGTGAATAATCTTGCTCTAGGGACAACAGACGAGTCGCTTACATTGAATCAAACCCCTAGTCAGACTAGAACAGCAGTAGCAACAAGAGCAGGTTTTGCTGGTATTGGTACAGGCGTATTGTTTAATGTTGATGAACTTGATAGATCACCAAAAGAAGGTTCAGTATTACAAATTGACGGTGATTCGGAAACTTATTTTGTAATTGGTGTTTCTAACTTCTTAGAAGGCGATAGTACTAACGACGGAACATGTCAAATTCAATTGGATCCTGCTATTCCATCAAACAAAACACCAAATGATCAAACAACTTTAACTTTCCGTGAGGCGTTTAGCCAAGTACGTATGAGTGGACATGACTTCCTAGACATTGGCACAGGTGGATTTGCTGACACAAACTATCCTGTGATTATTGATGCTGATTACTCACAACCACCAAATCAAGAAAGAGAAACACTTGCTGAAAATGGTGGTCGTGTGTTCTATGTTACCACAGACCAAGATGGTAACTTCCGAGTAGGTGATTACTTCAAGGTTGAACAAGCAACTGGTAGAGCCACACTTTCATCAGAAGAGTTTGACTTGGCTGGTTTGAACGAATTACAGTTAGGATCTATTACAGCAGGTAAACAGGGTGCTACAATTAACGAATTTAGTACAGATGGCACTTTTGCAGATAACAGTGACAGTGCTGTACCAACTGAAAAAGCAGTTAAGACATATGTAGATGGAAAAGTTGCAGGGTCTAACGCTATTATTGCAGGCGCAAGTCCAACTCAATCAAAAGTTAGTGTATCTGGTACTGGTGCAAGTACTGATACTATTAATTTTGATATTGCAGGAACAACTGTTGCTAAGATAGCAGATCAGTTTTTACTAGTTCCAAAAGGAACAACAGGCGAAAGACCAGGTTCTCCGATTGCTGGTTATATAAGATACAATACCAGTGTTGGCGCATTAGAAGTTTATCAAGGAAGTGCTTGGGTTCCGGCAGGTGGTTTGAGCAATGTAAATATAGATGTAAGCAGTAGTCCATACAGTGCTAGTGCTTTCCAGTTTTTATGGATAGACACATCGGGAGGAGCAATGACAGTAAATTTACCGAGCAGTCCGAACCAAGGAGACGAAGTAAGAGTTATTGATGTTGAAGGTACTTTTGATACCAACAACTTAACAATTGGAAGAAACGGTAGTAATATACAAGGTGATGCGTCAGACATGACTGTAACAACAGAAAGAGCCGCATTTAGTTTGGTGTATTATGATTCAACAAACGGATGGTTATTGAAGGATAGATAATATGGCAGATTACGCAGATAAAAAATATAGTAAATCACTAAAAAATCCTATAATTGAAGGTACAGATGGTATGCAGGTACCTAAAGGAACAACTGCTGAACGTGTATCAAACGTTACAGGTAACATACGTTACAACACAGATTTAGGATTCCTAGAACAATATAATGCTACGGGTTGGGCAGGTATTGATGCTCCCCCTACAGTATCAAGTATTTCTGGTACAATTTTTCCATCTTCAAATTCAACTATAACAATAACTGGTTCTAATTTTAAATCAGGAAGCACAATTTCTATCGAAGGAGCAGGTGTTAGTGGTATAGCAAGAAATTTAGCCACAACTTTTGTAAATTCCGGTGAACTTACTGCCGCTACCAATGCCGCATCGGTAAATTATGTAGCAGGTGCTAGTTTTGACGTTAAAGTAACAAATCCATCAGGATTAAGTGCTGTATTAACTCCTGCAGGTACAATTGATGCTCCACCGGTTTGGAGCACAGGCGCAGGTACTATTGCTACATGGAATAGTACTGCTAATCAAACTGTTACGGTTACAGCAACTGATGCTAACAGTGATCCAATAACATACTCACTTCAAAGTGGAAGCCTTCCCGGTAATACAAATTTAAATACAAGCACAGGTGAAATATCATCAGGCAATGTTACAGCAGTTTCTGGGCAAACTACCTACACATTTACTATTAGAGCAACAGCAAATACCATTACAGCAGACAGAACATTTAATATTGTTGTAAATCCAGTAGCATCGGGCGGAACTGTTACAGATGTAAACATCAGTGGTACGGATTACAAAGTTCATTCATTCAATTCAGGTACAAATAATTTTGTGCTTAACACAAATAAATCAATTGACGTTCTTCTTGTAGGAGGAGGCGGCGCCGGCGGTCCTGGGTATGGTGACCAAGACACCGGAAAAGGCGGTGGCGGTGCTGGACAAATTTTATATAGAGCAGGATATTCTCCTGGAGCAGGCACATATTCAATCACAGTAGGCGGAGGTGGTGCTGGCAGAAGCCAAGGAAACAACAGTACTGCTCCTCTAGGTAACAACGGTAGCAACACTACAGGGTTTGGGGTAACAGCCAACGGTGGCGGCGCCGGGGGCACTAGCGATAACAATGCAGGTCCTCCGAGACAAGGCGGCTCAGGTGGTGGTGCTGGTGCTAGAAACGGTACAGCCTCTAACAACATTGGAGCAAGTTCTAACAAAACAACTCCATCAGGTTGGGAATCATACGGAAATTCAGGCGGAAACTCAGGATCAGCAAGTGCTGGTTCAGGCAACCACGGTGGTGGCGGTGGTGGTGGCGCTGGCGGCGGTGGCGGCACTGGCAGTACGTCAACAAACGATGCTCAAGGCGGCGACGGCGGAGCAGGTAGAGATTATTCAGGTGTGTTTGGAACAGGATTTGGCGAATCTGGTTGGTTTGCTGGCGGAGGCGGGGGTGCTTGTTATTCACACAACCAAATTAGAACCCAATCATCCGGAGGCCAAGGAGGTGGCGGACAAGGAAATTCCGCTAGAGAATCATCCAGAGTGGGTGGTGGAACACAAAACAATTCAGCAAACATTGACGGCTTACCAAACACCGGTGGTGGTGGAGGCGGCGCATCAGAAGATGGACAGGATTCCAATGGTTTAACATCTGGAGGAGGTTCGGCAAGCGGAAGCGGTGGATCTGGTGTAGTTCTTATTAGGTATCAGGTATAAGGAAAAAATATGAATTACGATGTAACATATGAAACAATATATGAAGAAGTACTAAATTTAGGTTTAGAAAATATTACTCCAGAATTGTTAAAAGAATGGGAAGATAAACTTCCTGCCGTAAGTGATACTATACATAGAAAGTATATACAAAATCACATAGTTGCTATTTCTAATTTACTTTATTCTGAAGTTTTACCTTCAAAAGAATAATACTGTAAATCCTTTTGTACTAACTACTATGTAAACAAAAGGAATACAATGTCAGAACCTATAGAAGTACGCGAACTAGTTCCATTTATAAATGCTATATACCATGCTAGATTAGATTTTGATGAATCAATAGTGAATCGTGTATTAGATTTACAAAAAATATTCGTACAACCTCCAGAAATAAGTAACCAAGGAGGCTGGCACAGTCCTGTCTTTAAACCCAATCAAGAACTTTCCAATATAAGTGATGTGGAATTTGTTGTTCCACTACTCAAACAAATTATACCAATTGTTAAGATTGCGTACAATGCGACCGGAATAAACAAAGAAGCAGAAGTAGACGGTTTTTGGTTTATGATAAACAAAAAACACAATTACAATATTTCTCATAATCATCCTGGCAGTTATTTCAGTGCCACATTTTATCTTAAAACTCCAGTGAATGGAGGAAAAATTGTTTTTCATAGACCAGACAAACTTCACGAATTTATAGATATAGACAAAGTAAACGAACGGAATAGTGATACATATTTTTGGGATCCATTAAAAAAAGATCTTTTGGTATTTCCATCCTTTTTTGATCATCATGTTGAACAAAACTTGACAGAAGAAATTGACGACAAACGTATATGTTTATCTGTAAATTTTAGGTGATCCAATGAAGTCCTATGTTTTAGAAATTCCAAACAGTTTAAGCAAACACTCTTGTGAAACCATAATAAAAAAATTTGAGGCAGAAAAGTCTCTTCAATATGAAGGAATAGTCGGTCCGTGGGAAGAAGTTAGGAAAGAGTTAAAAGCAAGCACTGATATTTGTTTGTATTTCAATCCTCAAAACGATAAAGATTGGCAACAACACGAGTTGATGTATGCTTTACATAATGGTGTAAAAAAATATGTAGAACAATATCCAAGAGTTGATCAACTAGCAGAGTGGGAAGTTTCTGAATACTATAATGTACAAAAATATCTTCCTAATCAAGGATATTTTCAATGGCACTGTGAAGATAGTGTTGGTAACAAAAGACTTTTAGCATGGATGATATATCTTAATACAGTGCATGATCAAGGTGGCACAGAATTTGACGATGATGATATTCCTGATTTGAATCCTCAACAAGGATCACTAGCAATTTGGCCGGCATACTTCACCCATTTTCATAGAGGCATTCCGTCACCTACGGAAACAAAATATATATGTACTGGTTGGTTTGAATTTAAAGGCTAATCAAAATTTACTGTCGCAAACTGAGTAATAGTAAATCTTCCTAAATTTTTTCCTTGATCTAGTTGATTCATTTTAAGTGGAGTTACTTCATGGTCTAGCATTGAAGAAAATATTACGGTCCTATTATTTTTACACTCTATTTCGGTGTTTTCTAATACTAAATTCCCATCGGTAAATTTTTTTGGTTCTTGAAAAAACCATGACAGTGCTGTGATTGTAGACTTATCCCTATGCGGTTTATAGTAGTCTGTGTCTTCGTAGTAACTTATGATTGTTCTATCGCTATTTGAACCACCTAAATATCTAAAAAAAGGATGTAAATTTTCTAATTCTACTTGTATTTCAAATAATTTTCTATTTACAGTGAGTATATTAGAAACTTCACGAATTTTGTATGTATTATCTAATGATAATGCTGTGTTCTTTTTTAAAAGTTGTTTAGTTGAAGGATCCTTAGCACTACCTGTTTTTT
>JGI10211J34971_10000745_pt1 | contig 27136 bp, 36 predicted proteins | sample Etolagsediment_FD_34971 | JGI IMG/M metagenome (IMG submission 34971)
ATTACATCACGATCTGCTCGACGTAGTTGGGGTCGTAACGCTGCCTTCCCCAATCCCGGTACTCCTTGCTGCCGAACTTCCAGTCTCCCATCTGTCGTGTGCGGAAGAAGGAGATGTTGTCCTCCATCTTGTGAGACTGGGTCCGCTTCTTGAACACAAGGCACGTATAATCTCCTGTTATTTGATCCATCAGATCGCAGAAGTTGTCGTAGCTGCCTGCTAGACCGCCGAAATTGGTGTAGAGCTTCTTTCGTTCGATCTCCTCCGGTTCGAAGAAGATAGCGACATAACTGACGCTCTTTCGAACATCAGGAGGCATATCGATGGCGTACTGAGAGCCGACCATCAACAACTGATTCCAATGCTGAGAACCAAGCTTGAACAGACCTCTCATGACCTTTGTTTTGTAGATCTTGGGGTCGTCACTCGCATCATCGATGATGTTGACGGCGTAATTGCCAGGGTACCCCTTTCCGTTCTCGATCTCGCAGGTTCTCTGCCGGAGAATGTGGTTCTTCTCCTCGTCCTCGTCGTAGTAGTTGGAGACATACAGCGGGTGAAAGATCTTACACATGCGCTTGTACCCTCCCTCTGTTCCGATGAATGCTCTGCCTACCGGGTACCGGTGCTTGAGGTAGTAGCACATGTTCTCGATGAACGTGGTATTATGTGTCACAGTGAAATCACCAAGAAGGAAGCGCCCGTTGCCATCGATTTCGAAACCGTAGTATTCTCCATTGCCAATTGGTTCAACTGTGATGCCAGTAACACTCTCGTCCGTGTTACGAGAATTCTCCGGATCAAGAGTTTTCCTTTTCAATACGACTGGAATGTCGTAGAGGTCTCGACCGCAGATGTTGAGACGGTAATACGTGCTTGTTACTGGTCCGTTAGCACCGTTGGTACATGTCTTTTCCACTTCTGCGATACTCACATAGAATCCCAAAGATCTGGCCAAAAACGCGATATCATCGGCCAGAACCTTTGATTTCTGGGTTATCTCGTAATAAGAATCATTTGCCAGATGACCATCAGTGTCAATTATACCGGCAAGGAGCTCGAGACGCTGAGTGCGAGAAGCTGTTTTGAATGCCATGGGAATACGTTTGTTACCCAAAAGGTCTTCGGATCGAAGGAAATTCAGGAATCCATTCCGCTGGGATCTTTGAGCTGAGACAGAAAATTCGCCCTTGGCAGCACCCCTTTGACGCGAAGTTATCATGTACTCAATGTTGGTTCCGTTGATGCGATCAACATAGAGATCGTACGGCTCAAGGCGCGAAGACATCTCCTGGCAGATCTCCTCATCTGCCGATGTAAATCGACTCTGTGAAGAGCTACCATCGCCCAGCCAGACTCCAAAGACATATGGGTCAAATGGGATTTCTCCAGAAGGAGAGAAATCGGCTCCAACACGATATCCCTTGTACTTGACACGGCGACTAGGAGCCATTGACAGGTAATCCTTCACCGAAATCTCGAGGATGTTTTCGCGAGTGAAGTCCTTGCCCTCGACCAAAGAGTCGAGGAACAATTCCGCTTTACTCAGCGCATCTTCTCGGGTAGTATCAGCGCCGTATGAGAAATTGCGGCTTTTCTCAGCGTTATTCAACATCCACATTACACGGTAACGAGACTCGGACTTGCGGTGAGATACACGAGGCGTGTAGTTTCTCTTCAGGCACAGAATATGCGGTTCATTGACAATATAGTTATCCCCCTTGTTTTGGGAGATTCGATACATTGGATCTCGACCCGATGTTGTACCGAGAATAGTTCGGGGAGTAGAATCATCTCCCATGATCTGATCGCCTTCGACCAGTTTTTCAACAGCCTGTATTGAACCGTCGTACATAAGAACGGGTGTACCAGGGGCGAGACACTTCCCAGAACCGGGAGGACCGACGATGATCCATGTACAGGACAGAGGAATGTCCTCGAGGCGAAATTCGGGGATGGTTACCTTCTCACTCATACTGTTCTGATGGGTTCTTGGGGTAAAGAGACAAGTCGTTTTAAGCGTCTTCGGTGACTTTCGTCCGGGTACTTCGTCTTCGTTTTTTGGATCTCTTTTCTGATGAGGTATATTAATCGTGAGCACTTGTTATAGCGTAAACATGGCGAACAACAACTCAGTTCAACTCTGTCTGATTATCGGCGCGCTGGTCCTGGTGGCGATCGTAGTGTACTTCTGCATGAACAACAAGTCGAAGTTCACTAAGGGCTCTCAGAAAACAATGGAAGCCCCTGACATCGAAAAGTTCACCGCTCTAGCGGCTGGTGCCAACGACAACACGGGTCACCTCCTTGACGACGCCTATGATCTCGTCCAAGGCGCTGATCACGAGGTCCCTGCCCACCACTTTGCTGACATGGTCAACCAGGGTGACCACATGAAGGAGTATGTCGATCAGCCCAAGGTTGTTGGTGAGAATCTGCGACCTATGGAGCGACTCCACCGTGTCCAAGGCAAAGCCCTGATGCCTCGCGTCAGCACTCACGTGACTCCGTTCAACGTTGATGTTGCCAACCCCACCTCTCACAAGTACATGGTGAACACGCCCCGTGTGACGACCGCTCTGAAGAGTAAGTACAAGGACTACTCGCTCTCGAGTTTCATCCGTGGTGACGTTGCGATCACCTACAACCCGAACGTGCCCCTCATCTCGAAGACCATCCAGGGACGCGACGATCTCCGCCTCGATGGGTTGTTCACTCCTTACTTCACCGCTCTGTACAACAAGTACACCGGCAAGGAGCACAAGAACCTCGTGCAGAAGGTCGCTGGCGCTGGACAGGCTGGTGGCTATGGTGGTGCCTCGGGTGGTACTATCATGGATCACTACTAAGCGCAGATTTAGGGCTAGCTCTAATTACCTCGCTATTCATCTCCTGTGGAGATGAATTCACTCTATTTCTCTGGGTTAAGTTGTAAGTTGAGCATTACATACACAATGGTCTCCGCATCGGTAATTGTCGGAATCGTAGGTATTGTTGTGGCTGTTGTCTTGGGTGTCATGTGCGTCATCTACGGGATGAAACAGAAGGACGACCCTAAGTGCAAAGACTCTATGGCGTGGTTTGGCGCTGCTGCCATGTCAGGAGTTCTCTTGATTCTTGTCATCTCGTTGATGATGATGTCTCACGTGAGCAGTGGTCGATACAAACAGGCAACCGGGCCTAAGTTTGACATGGGTGATCTAGCAGCCCTGATGGGTCAAGCCAAGGGAGGAGTCACTCCTGCCTAATCACATCAACATTCTCTCGCGATCGAGTAAGGACGAAGAAGACAAAGTATGGCGGGATCGATCGCTATCATTTTCGGTATTCTGGGTCTGATTGTCGCCTGCGTCCAGACGGCGATGGCCATCGGATATGGGTTCAGTAAAGACACCCCCAAATCTCAACGAACCAGTATGTTCGCTATCGCGGCGATGGCGGGAGTACTGTTTGTTGTGGTTCTAGGACTGATGTTCATGGCTCATAGCAAGAGGAAATCCAAGGCTGGGCTCCTCGGAGGACTCTAGGGTGATCTCAGTGAGTTGGCTATGGCTTAGTCCTTTCCTGCGTTTTTCTCGTGTTAGAGGGTAACTAAGACCATCTCAATCAAAGGTAAGAGATGAGTAACCCCGACGCCTATGTTCGAGAGATTAACAGTCTCAACGCTGAGATCAAACGGCTGAACGCTCATCTGAAACAGCTCCGAGAGCAAAGGAAAGTTGTCCAGAACCACCTCTACAGCCATATGACCAAACACCACCTTGACAAGTACGAAGGACACACCATCAAGAGCGTTACTCCTCGACAGACGAAACCCCGAAAGCCTGAGTCGGCGAAGAAGGCTGATGCAATTGAGCTGTTCCGTCAGGCGGGTATCTCTGACCCCGAGGACTTCTTTGACGAGTTCAAGGCAACACAGAAGTACGGAGAGGACGAAGAACCCCCTCTCAAAGAGGAGAAACCGAAGAGAACCAGAAAGGGAAAGAAGTCCGACAAGGACTATGATCCTTTCCTTGGGTTCTGAGTGTAAACGCACATCTCATATCTATTCCTAGATATGAGAGTATGGACCTTCAGAGCCTAACGGCTCACCAACAGCTGACCGCGCCATCCGACTTGAGTTTCAACAGGTACCGGAAGCGGTACTGTCTCGAGTCGTAGACAACGAACTCATTGTACCTGAACCCTGACCCTCCGGGAGTTGGAAGGGTAGCGTCCTTCAACGGACCGTAGGGAACAAGAACTTTCTCGGTGGAGGCGGTGGAAATCTCTCCCGAAGCACCCGGGTCAGGAGTGGTGTTGCCGAGAGCGATTCGAGAGGTGTACCCAGCGGTAGGGCGTTGGTCGAATGTTGCGTGTTGGACGACGTGAGGGTTATCCCCCAGAGCCACCTCGCACAGCACGATAAACCCAACGTTTCCGGTCTCTCCTGGCTGGCAGTAGTTAAACGACTTCGAGATACTGTCGGCAAAATACGCTCCCAACCCCAGCACACTCCCGTTGGAGACCTGTGTGGGTTTCGGTATTCGGAGTCCTTCCGAGAGGATGCCCATATAGTTCGCCATCCTCGACCCGTGGATAAGCAGCCGGTGGTCAGAGAGGGAGCCAAAGTACCCGTCCCGGTCATGCTCGTCGTGGGCTGATTTGTCGATCCGGAACGCGTCGAGAAGCTCCAGATTGTAGTTGTGAGTTGGTGCATGGGTATTGGTCATGTACTTCACAATCATGTTCCACTCGTCAGAATCCTTGTCCACCCCGGCGATCTCCGCCTTCAGTCCATCGTAGATGTCGTCGAGGTTGTTGGTTCTCTTGAAGATGGTACCGGCAATCTCCAGATTCTCAAGGACTTCGAGCAGGTCAACGTACTTCTCCACCTGTTCGGGAGTGTTGATGACCGGCGGCCGGTTCCTTCCGCAGGAGTACGGGATCAGAGTCCAGAAATTACTCGAGAGACCCGTAAGTTTGATGTCGAGAAACTTCTCAGGGTCGTCAATGCCGGCGGCTCGGAGGCTCTCCCTATCCGCCTCCACCCATCTCTTGATCTCTTTTAGCTGCGTGTGCGCGAGAACAATCTGCAGCGAGGAGATCTTGCCGAGTGGGAGTTTCTTGGTGTCGACATCAAGCTTCTGCATCGTTGTGGTCATCAGTTTCTTGTCACTGATCATCGAGACGACGTCGTTGACTCTTGGGTCGAGCTTGGAGGGTTCATCGGCTTCGCCTTCTTCAACGACTTCGATGTCTGGGGTCTCGGTGTCCATCAACATGTACTTGTTGGACTTCTTGACGAACTTTGAAGGGTCCCCGGTCCACGGGTTCCCTGTTTTGGAGCGGAAGCGCTTCTGGAATTCCCTGACAGCGGCATACTCGGTACTGTAGGCGGTGTGTTGAGGTCTTCCCCTCTCGCCCACGCGCCCATAGCGGGAGTACAGGTAAAACCCACTGGAACTGTCAGTGAGGATTTGGATGGCGTAGAACTTGTTGTTGTTAAGCTCTATGTTCGCCTGATTCAGCATGCAGGAGTACACCTGTCCGGATGAGGTCACATGAACCTTTACACCCGGAAGAGTGCATTCAATATCAACGATAGCATCCATAGCGTACGGTTACACACGAGTACAGAAAAGTGGGATAAAGTCGTCGTGTGAATTATGACTGAGCGGCCTGTCTAACTCAGATTTTTTTGGACGCTCAGTGAACTGTAACATATGCGTGGTACCACTACAAACATGGCTTCTGATGAACCCAACACCCCTCCCGTCGCCGAGGAGGTCACCGAAGAGGTGACCTGCGCGGTCTGCCTCGAGAAACCCGAACCCCCGTACTCTCTCCCTTGCGAGCACACATTCTGCTATCTGTGCTTGAAGCAAGCAGCGGAGACAGGCGGGATGAACTGCCCATTGTGCCGAGCAATCATTCCACAGTACGTACTCGAGGAGGCGAAGATCTCCGACGAGGTATTCGTCCTCGAGGACAAGGCTGGAAGTTGGATGTACAGCGGAAGGACCAGCGGGTGGTGGTTCTACACTCCCGAGATTGACTCGAAGCTTGAGGTGTCGTGGCAGGCTTACCAGAACGGCTGTGTCTCCTCTGTGAACGTCGTCATTCTCGGAAGAACCTACACGATTGATTTTGCGACCATGGAGCAGCGATGTCTCTTCAACGGAACGGTCCGCAAGATCAAGCGATCCGAGGACGTCGACGAGGGCGAGATTGTCAAGGGCCTCGCGGGCCTGAGAGTGATGCCGAAGGAAGAGATGCCCGCAACCCCCGATCCAGTGTACCCCAACCCCAATACGTACACTTTCAACCCGAACGCGTGGCAGGACGATGAGGACTACTCCGACGAAGAAGAGTACCCGGATGAGGAGGAGGAACCCGGCACTCCCTCCGATCTCGACGATTCAGACTCCCCTCCCGTTGCTGAAGATCAGTAACCACCTTTGAAGAATACCGTACGATGTATATCCGTTGAAGATGACATCGTACGATTGGCAGGAGATCCACAACCACTCCACAGCCGAATCGCTGTGGATTGTTATCGACAACAAAGTCTACGATGTTACCGAGTTTCAGAAGACTCATCCCGGCTCCGCGAGACCTTTCCTGCACTTTGGCGGGAAGGACGCGACCGAGGGATTCGCTAAGATCACCAAACACTCCAACAAGGAAGGGATGGTGGATTTGATGTTGGGAATGTGTATCGGTACTGTCAGCTCGTAGCTGTAAAGCTCTCATCACATCACGCTATGTGATGAGATTACCCATTAGGGCGGTCGTCACCTCCGGCGACGAGGAACGACGGTGGTGACTTTCTTGGTTCCGGAGGCCTTGGGTTTCCCCTTTGGCTTCAGACCTCCATTCTTTTTCAGGTGAGTGATCAGATCGACATCAGGCTCCTCGATTCGTTCCTCGATCTCTTCCCGGTGAGAGACGACCTCCCTCACAAAGAACTCGTACATATCCCTCATGTTCTCCTCGTATCTTCCGGAGAGGATGATCTCGGAGGAACTGAACACAATGAACGTCGTGTACTTTTCCTTTTTGTCCTTCTTGGGCTTGTAGGGATTATGAGGGATCTTGATGAAGTGCACATCTCCGTCCACCGGCATCACCAGACAGTCGTAAGTGTACCCGTCAGGTTTGAGGGCGAACATCTTGATGTTGACGTTGGTGTGACCGGTGGTCTCGCACTGTGACATGAACACTCTGTCCGAGTACTCGGGGGAGTTCATGAGTCGGTTGAGAGCCTCGCGATCGATGAAGAATCCGAGCTTGAAGTCAACGTTGCGCATGACCAACCTAAACACAAACTTCGGTGGTTCCTTCACTGCCAAAGACTCCGGTTTCATCCTCCACCCTAAATCAATCTTGCTGATGTAGTCCTGCCACAGAATCATTGTAGCTTCGACGGCATCGTTGTCCTCCTTGCAGCCGGCGATCTTGAAGTTGTCCTTGAACATCATGATGTTGAGGATAATCTCCCCGATCGAGATGACAACAGTGACCTGGTTGAGGAAATTAGTGATCTTCTTCAGTTGCTTGATGCTGTAGTACCTCTCGCACTCGGTGCAGAAATACTTGATCTCGTAGATGTCGGTTCCCTCGATCAGACGAGGCTCTTCGACAACAGTGTTGATTTGGACGTCCTTGTTTCCGCGGCGCTCCATAATCCTGCAGTTGGCAGCGCACCAATGTTTCCGAGACTTCCGAAGGTCGATGCCTCGGAAGTAGATCCCGCGTTGAACACTGATGATGGCCCCATAAGGGGCGCGCAGACGCTTCTTATCGACGTTTTTCTTCTTCTTGGTGAGTGGAACTTCGACCGGAGTTACATAGAGGCCCTTGAAGACCTTCTGGAGAACGAACAGAACGTTACTATACACCATGACGGTTCTCGTGGAGGTCTTCAGGTCCTCGAACTCCGGGACGCCATACTTTTTGAGTGACATGTTTGTGAGCGAAGTTCGGTTAAAGAACCATTCGGTCTTAAAGGAATCTCATTATTTAAGGACTTTCACGCGGCCGAAACGGCGAGTGGAGCGTCTTCTGGGGTATGTACCCCAGAAGAACTACAAAACATGGAGTTGGGTAGCGCGTAGGTTTCTTCACCCAAAGAGATTACTTTTCATCTTCGATCGTCTCTTCGATGACGCTGGGGGCGGGAACAAAGCATTCCTTCGATCTGCTGGCCAAATACCAGACGACCACACCGACCAGAACACCGATAATCACAGCAACAAGGCCGCTCTGATCACTCATAGCCTCCATGGCCTTCTCAAGGCAGCTGGGAGAGCTACGTTTCATAGCGTAGGCCATCATCACATCGATAACCACATAGGCGACAAGAACGCCGATAAGGATGTCTTTCCAGTTTGTCTGAATCATCTTCAGTCTCAGTCGTTGACTTCTGCTCTTTCCCAAGACTTTTTGTTCGCGGAAGATCGAATCGAAGATCGGAGTGTTTCATCTCCTCTTGAGATGAAAGCTGTTGTGTGAAGGTAAACCTACTTGCGAGAGCACAGCATGGCAGCCGAGTCGTAACCCTGGCAGTACGTGAACAGGTACATGGCCACCCAGATGACAACGGTGACGAGAACTGTCCAATAAAACACCTTGGTGTTGTCTCGGACGTACTTGGTTCCTTCTTTCTTCTGAACAAAAGAGGGCTGGAGGAAGTACAGCAGTACCCACACCAGAATAGGAGCGACGATTCCGGCGATGAGCATGGTAGGGATGCACTTCTCCTTACCTGCGGCCTTCCCAGAGGCCGCAGAGATTTGACCTTGCAGCTTGGCCACCTTTTGCTTGAACAAGTTCGATTTAGATGACATGTCGATGTTTCTTGACGTAGTCTGTCTCTGACACTTAATCCGAGACAAGATAATACGATACGAGAAAACGCAAAAAAGCCTGGAGTATTATCTAAACCGAGTTTAAGAGTACTAATCCTCGTTGCTTCATCATGCCTCAAAAGTACGAGCACTATCTCCCCGTTGTACTGGCCGCACTGACGGTTCTGATCTTGGGCTGCTGGAATCCCCAGGCTCTCCAGGCCCAGAATTCACAGGGAAAACCATCCGGTTACCCGAGCTATCTGTGGCTGAGTCTGTTCGCGTTTCTGGTCGGTATCCTCGCCGTCTGGCTCTACAACCAGAAGTAGGTTAGGTTTTGTCCGACCTCGCCAACATCACTTGTGGTCTACATCACACGTGATTCCTACCTAAAAGAATTGTGTAGTATAGCAGATCAGGTTCACTACCGTAATATGGACGCAATCACCAACCAATCTCTCAGCGTTGCCAACGCTTCAGAGACAGCTGTTATTTATGTCAGATTCCGTCCTCCAGAGGATGCTAATACCCCTTCACCTCCAGATAACTCCATCGCGCCTGGAAAGGTTGAGAGAGTAGCGGTGAAGGATGGCACGATGAACCTATTTGTCTGGACCGATCCATCAGCAACCCCGGTCTGGACCGGTATCATTCCCACAAAGGTCAAAGGCGCCGTTGTCATTTCTCCCGAGCACAAGAAAGTTCTCTACGACGGCGTCGAGATCCCAGAAGGGTTCGGTCCGGTTACCGACCTCGCAGGTCCCGGGTTCAAGGTCTCTTCAAACGGGAAGTCCCCGTCCCAAGGGTGGTGGACCTATTTCATCGTCGCCTTTCTGATTGTTCTTATATTGTTCGGAGTGTTGTGGTATCTGGGCAAGTTACCCCAGGTTTTCTCTTCCGGAGCCAAAACTAAATCGGGTGGTAAGTAACCGTACGTAAACATGTCCATCTCCAAAGCCAAGTACGAGAAGTTGATTACTGGATTCATCGATAGATGGGGAACGGTCATCTCCAAACCAATGATCGAGGACATCCAGGGCATCTGGAAGTGGGTAAGCGACTACTCAACAGAGATGTCGAAGAGAAGCTCTGTACACGACCAACTCCGGTACATCAAGCGCGGAGCGAACCTTCTGCAGAGATTCAGCGATCGATACCGAGAGGAAGACGCGGAACTGCAAGGTATGCTGATGAAGTGTCGAATGCAGCTCCTCCAGAACACCGGTTGCTCTCCAAAAACAAAGCGCGAACTTACCGAACTCATTGAAGAGTACAGCCTCTTTGCTGAGGAGCTTATTGGCTGTCAGTCTACCGGAGCGGATTACATTCTTGGTCTGCTTCGTCGTCCGGCCATCAAACGCGCTCTTGGAAAAGAGTACGAGAGAACGTACGACAGCATCGAGAGGGTGTGCCTTGAGATTCGGATGGATAGACTGAAGCGGTAGACCTTCGGTGATTACATCTTCGATACTCCACGGAAACATCATCGTGGAGTATCTTAAGAACGACCTCTAGAAGAGTCATGTGGATCTATATCCTGATATTAGTTGTACTTCTGTACGCTCTCTACAAAGAGCGACAGGCCCTCGGATGTGGCAACTTCCTAGATGGTAAGGACTGCGACAATGCCAATGGTAAAGCGGTCAAAGGCTCGGCGCCTTCTCCCAAAGATAGTTGCGATCAACTCCTCGACAAGATCGACTATGCTGCTGACTACCAATCTCGGTTTGTGAAGTGGAGGGCGTTCCTGATCTTGAGCTTTCTGGGGATGTTACTGCTTTGGTTTACGGTGTTCCAGAAGTTCCCGAGCGAGTGGGAGCTTGTGGTGGGTATGTTGGTGTTGTTCTTGGTCATGAGCTCGGCCAGTAGCTTCTACAAGTTCCATCTCTACAACCACGTCGAACACAACATCGACGAATCGACAGAGATCCTTCGCCAGAGGTACTCCTCCGGTGATTGCGGTCCGGGAACGTCCTCAACAGACGGGTTCGGTTTTGCCAGGCCTTATCCTTACTAGAACCTCGAGACTGGACTCGGATTTGGCTTCCCATCGGGTGACCGGTTCCAGTTAATCAGAAGCAACCCGGTAGAGACATCAACAAGAGAGATTCCTGTCCATTCAGAGTGAGGAGTGTCGACTTCGCGGCCGATGAGATCCAGAGCCAGCTTCATGCGAGAATGGTCGCTCACCTGCGAAGCGGTGACGCCCTTTCGAAGGATAACAACACGGTATACCATACTTAAGTGTTCTTAATACACAATCACACGCCTCTATAGGTGTTATCATATATGCGGTTAGTATATATGATTTGTAGAAAAGTGACTTATGGCATTGACCTATACCCACATACCGTAGACTGCTTCATCGCACATCTAAAACATCATTATGGTCAACACTTTCGTCACAACTCGCCGAAAAGCGCCCCGGAACGCCGGTGTCGAGTATGTCCCCGACTACCGAGCATCTGCAGCTACTCTCGATCTTCTACGTCTCCGCAAGCAATGCGTCGAGGCGTATCAACTCATCAACATCCTCGATCAACTCCACCGCATCGTCGAGCTCGAGGACTGGACAAGGTGTACGCCCGTTTATTCCGACGAGCACACCCTCCCTCCCGCCGAGCAAGCCACCAGGTATCTTTCCCGCGTCGAGTGGGTCAAGTCTACTCGTGCCAGGTACCTCAAATTACCGTATCGTTACGTCAACATCGACGGGATGATGTTCACAGTTTCCAAGGACGACGTACCCTACCGAGTTGACAAGTCTACCGGTAGGTACACCATCAATTCCGACGAAACCGTTACGGTTTGGATCAAAAATACTGAACTCTCCAAAATGACTCTCCCAGCCGGCGTCGAGAGTATCGACGAGTCCTCTACTGACTACGATCTCTCCGAGGGCAAGCGTCTTCGCTCTCGCACTGCGGTGCTGTTTCCACGTCGACAGGTCGCCCTCCCGTCCGACGATGTCTACACGCTCGGTTTCTCTCAGCACGCCATCGTCAAGATGTGGGTTGGCTACGAGGATTCCCTTCGAGAGTACATCAACGCTCACGTCGCCGAGTACTGCACTCATACCACCAAATCTGGTGACCAGTGCTCTATCGACATTCCTCATTACACCATCCTCGACGATCATCCGCATCCTTGGTGGATTACCTCCTACGACGGCGTCATTCTCTCCCATCGAGCATCACTTCTCCGCAAGGAGCGCGAGCGCTCTGAACCCAAGTGGTACTGGGGTAGTAAACTGTTCACATCCACACCTGACGAGTGGATGAATACTGGGTATGTTTGGACTGGTAGCCTTGACCCCGACCTTGCCGAGCAGCTCATCACCGACATCCTCTCCGGGAAGCAGGTCTATCCATCCGAGGTCACTGCACCTATCAGTGCCGACGGGCGTCCAGCCAAATCACAGGCATACCTCCGCAAGAAGCACAACTACGATGGCCCGTATCTTCTCGACCAAGACGGCTATGTCAAGATCAAAATAATCAACCGGAAGTGAAAAGTGACATTCATTCGGGGGTATGTCTAAAACAACCGCCTTACCTCGAACAAACGAAAGCAAGGAATATGTCTACAGCTCAAAAAACCCCCGCCCCACCCGCTGCTTTGCAGTGCGTCATCTGTTTTGATCAGATGGAAGAAGCCGATCTCACCGACCTCTCGAACTGCACTCACAATGAGTTTCACAGATCGTGTCTCGTGAAGTGCTTCAAAGCCGAATGTCCGCTGTGTCGGAAGCCACACGACAGCGGTCATACACCGTACGTCGACGAGTCTCTCCGCGACCTCCTCGACACCGACACGGAAGTCATCTTCCGCCGTTGGACGACGGTGTTCCAGGTCTCGATTCCCGGGGCTTCCGCCTCTTCCTCTGTCAGCGCCTTTGTCAGCGAGGTTGTAGAGGAGCACGGAGTCCCCACTCGCCGGAACACTGTGGAGTTCTCTGGATACGACTTTGGTCCCTTCGATCAGGAGTTTGTCCGGGGCATCTCTGCGGAGCACCGTGACGGAGAAGCCTCGAGACGCGATCTCTACGCTGTTGCCGTCGCTGCATGGCGTGCTGAGAACCAAGACTCCAACCTCAACCGCCTTCCGGGGTTTGACGAGGACGGCGAGCCTGATGATGACGACAGCGACTACGAGCAAGAGTATGGGTACGACGGATGGTAGGAGCATCCACTTCTTTTCAATACTTTACCCCGAGGGGTAAAGTATGTTTATACACGAGCATGTCTAGAGAGCTGGGGACTAGTATTGAGGTGTCGCAAATAGACTTCATCTAAGGAAGTTAAACAGACCTAACAGTCAACCAAAGCCACTAGGTTCTAACGCATCTGCTTTTAGTATGGTTCGCAATATCATCGTAGTTAAGAGGCCCCGGGATGACCCCATTCCCGACAAACCCATTAATTTCCCGCCCCTTGAGAACCTGCACTTGGAGCTCCTCGAGAACAAGAGAAAGCTCAAACCTGGGCTGCCGTTGGTACCCTTACAGAAGAGAAAACCTCCACGGCCAAAGGCTTCACCGCCCTCTCCACAAGGTGGAAGTTCTCCGAAGGCAAAAGCCGGGAAAACGAAACCTCCTGGCTCTCCAGCGGGTTCTCCGTCGAAGTCGAAGAAAACCCGATCCAAAGACAGGAAAAAGTCTCGGAAACCCATCGAGGAAGATGAGGATGCTGGAATGCTGGCCGAGTTGGGGGAAGATGACGTCGACCCAGTGGAGCTTCATCTCGGAGAAGATGAGGAAGAGATCGAGTTCGCCGCTAGCGACGAAGAGGATATTGGTGATGATGAATTCGCCGATGAGGCAGAAGAGGAGCCTGAAGAGGATGATCCTTATGCCGGGCTGAGTCCCGAGGAACGCGAGGCCAAAGAGAAAGAGGAGTATATCTGGCGTTTCCGCATTCTCAAGAAGCAGTACAAAACACCCCAGGTCGACATCCCCAACTTCAATGAGCACAGCGATCTCCAGATGATGAAGACCACCTACGATCGAACCATTCGAGAGCTGTACCTCGATGACGCGGTGGAGACCTACAGGACGTACCTTGTCGGTGGTTTCATCGTGATGGAGTTTGTCTGTACTCAATGGGTGGGTGTGGATCTATCAGGGTTCACCATCCAACAGACCCGGATGATGTACAAGTACGACAGGCTGCTCATCGAGCTTGGTGAGAAGTCGTACAACCGATGGGGAATGAATCTACCCATCGAGGTTCGTCTCATCGGGTTCATTCTGCTCCAAGCCGGTATCTTCTACCTTGGAAAGATCATCTCCACCAAGTTCGGGAACAGTGTCGCCGAGCTGTTCAAGGGTATCACTGGTCAGCCACCAGACCGAGCCTCATCCGGTTCCGGTGGATCGCCGTCGATGGGAGGTATGCCTGCTTCCGGAGGTCAGGCTCCCCAAAAGAAGAAGCGTATGCGAGGACCGAAGATCCGACCGGAGGACATCCGGAGTATGCACGCTCAAGAGGTCGATTCTCCATAGACCAGAGATTACTACACGTTTCATCTCAAGAAGAGAGATGAAACCGACAGCTGTGGTTGTCTAGCGACTAGATGATGACACGATGAGGGAGGAAGCAGCCACCACTCCAGCTACCTCCGTACATGTCGTTTCCTTGCTGGCAGTAGGCCAGGCGGTTGTTGAAAGCCAGACCGCTGGTCACGCCGAAGCCAGAGATTCCTTCTTTTGTGGATTGGGTCCTCATCAGAAGGCACCAGGCAGCAACTACAAGGAGTAGGATGATAATAGCGTAAGTAACTTCCATGCTTTGTATTCGCAGACGTCTTACTTACAGAGCAAGCGAAGAACTTCACCGAAAAAGAACATCGGAGACTCGTGTATTTGCACGGTCTACTTCTTCCCGCCTTGACAGGCGAGGATGAACATGATCACCAGAAGAATTCCGACGATGATGAGGACATTGGTCCAGAAAGTGTTGGGTCCACCAGGGCAAGAGTACAGCATCTTTGTGTTTGTGAATTGACGTTTAGGTCTTGAACACCGACAATAGAATATGTTGACGGAGAAAGATGAAATCCACCATAGAGACACTCGCCTAATAACTCACGAGTCGTACACAACCCACACGATTAAACATGCCCGATACTCAACCCGATCCTGTTGGGGCTCTTGACCTCATTGCGGGTCCCATGTACAGTGGCAAGACCACTGAGCTTTTGAGGCGTTTGTTCAACGAGGCCGAGGTTGGTCTGAACGTTCTCTACATCAACCATTCTTCTGACAACAGGTCGAAGGGTTCATTCTCCACTCACAACCCTCTCTACAAAGAGAAACTCTCTTCGCACTCCAATGTGACCTTCAAAAAGGGGGAAACATTACTCGAGGTTGTCAAGTTCGACGATGAGTTCGACGTCATCGGCATTGACGAGGGTCAGTTCTTTTCGGATCTGTACGACGTCGTCAGAACCTTGGTGGAAGCGCACTCCCTACACGTCATCGTCTCTGGACTGAACGGAGACTTCCGCCGAAAGAAGTTCGGCTCGATCCTCGATCTCGAGCCTCTGTCGGATTCCTACACGAAGCTTACGAGTTACTGCAAGATCTGTGCGGAGACCAAGACCCGAAAGGCAGCACCTTTCACCCTCAAGATCGGAGGGGACTCGTCAAAGACCACAGAGGTCGGCGGACGGGACACGTACATCCCGGTGTGCCGGGGATGCTACCAAACCCACAACTCGTAGCCTTCTGTCAAGTTCAACTCATCTCTCAGTTGAGAGATGAGATGTTAGTACGCTCAAAACGGAGCCAACCTTCGGCCCGTTGACAACTAGAAAGGTGCCAACGGGTTCGTTGCCCGCGTACGGTAGCCGCCAGCCGGAACGTAGAACGTAATGCCGGTGTGGACGGGCTTGTCGACGCGATAGACAGCGTTGTCGGGATCTGGTCCCCACATACCACCGCTCACAACGCCGATGTGCATGCTCAAGCACTGCTCGTCGTCGATCTTGACGCTGAAGATGTTCTTCCCAGCCCTGTCAGGAAGGGAGTAGCTGAACTCAATCTCGTCTCCCCAATCCAACCCCTCGCGGTCGTTGTCAAAGTACACCTCTGACGCTCCACCTCCCATGTACCCGATACCGTTGTAGGCGGAGAGTTGCACTGCCAGACGGCCTTTGTAGTATACATCGAGAGGGAAGGCCAGGTAGTTCCTTAGCCAAATGCCCCGAAGGTCCCAGTGACTCGCCTGAACTGTGCCGTGCCCACCATCTGAACTGTAGGTCACCGCTCCAAGACGCACCGTCCTCCAAATGTCCCGAAACATGTACGGTCGGAGGAACGGGAACAGTTTCCCACCGACACGGATGTAGGTGTATAGCTGATCCCGGTCAGCGAAGGTATCCGGAGGAAACTCCCTGGTCTCCTGTGGTTGCATGACAGTGAAAGGGCGAGGGTCACCGGAGAGATCCTTCTCTACCCACAATTCCAGCGCACTCGGTAGCATGTTCTTGATGGTCCACGGAGTCTGTGCCTGGTTTGCCGCAGAGACGGCCCGGAAGACATCTCCGTTCAGACCTCGAAGGTGATGATAGTCGAAAACTCCTGGGTTGAGATGTGCCATACTTCTTATACACTGCTCACTCTTATCCTTCTTCAACACAATCTGTCTTCCGTATTCATGATGTAGATCTACATCATGAATCGTTGTTGTTGGTTGAAGATTAGAAGTGGTACTGGGCTTGCTTCTTCTTCGGGGCCATCCTCTCGAGCATCTTTCCGCCAAGGCTCGTTCGACGTTGCTCGAGACCCATTTTGGGGATAGCGCCACCGGTCTGTGAGATCTGACCGTACGCTTTGGGGACTTGCAGGCGTTCCCTGAAGTGAGGCTGGTGGGTCTGCTCATTTCGAGTGCGGTAGGCAGGAACCTCCTTCGGCACTACGTATGAGTACATAGGCCTGTTGTCACGGACGTGCTCATCGACGTCGGTGTACATCTCCACCTGGGATTTGTAGCCTGTCTCCGATCCAGGGTTGAGAACCGCCACCGGTGTACCACCAAGCTTCTCGATCAGCTCCTCAACTCGCGTTTCCGCGTCAAGACGAACTGGGGTGTTCATACCGGCACCGGCAGAGACCTGAGGGCGGTTGTACATCAGCTCCTCCACCTGAGTCTCTGCGTCAAGGCGAACCGGTGTGTTCATACCAGCGCTGGCGGACACTGAAGGACGATTGTCAGACAGTTCGGTACCCTCGTAACCGCTCGGGCCATCGAGACGAAGTTGCGTGGTTTGTCCTGCATCTGCCGAGACCGCAGGTCGGTTGTCAGAGAGTTCAAGACCTTCGTAGCCACTGGGACCGTCGAGTTGAACTTGGGACCTGTATCCGGCTTGTAGAGGCACTGTGAAGCGTTCATCCCCGAGGTCGTGCTCCTCTGGTTGTGGAGCAATGTAGATAGGGATGTTCCAACCCGCGTGAACTGAAATGGGAGGTAGTTTCGCCTCCAGATCCGGTAGTACAGAGTTGTCCGCCGGAATGTCCATCGGAGCGTAGAAGGTTGGTCTCCATTCCTTGTTCTTGATCCGGTCTGTTAGAGCTCCGGCAACGTCAGAGGTACGTTGGTTACGGGATTCGTAGCCAGAGGTACCACCATCGTGTCCTGCGGTACTCGGATTGATGTGAGGAACAATAGCGTGGATTGTCGCCGGCACCCGAGTCAGAGGCCCGATGTCCTCGTAGTAGCTAAGCAGAGGAGGACGGAACTCTGCATTTACAATGTCCCTGTGTGAGGACTGCCCGTACACAGTCTTATTGTAGTCTCGGGACTGGGCCAGAACCGCCGGCTCGATGAACTGGGTGAACGGCTCCGTATCCCTAAGAGTCGCCCCTTCATCCACCTGCCAATGCTTTCGACTCCAGACAAACCGTGGAGGACCCTTCTTAATGTCGGGATAGACTGGGTTCTCCAACATGTTCATGGGCTTCTTCAGCCCGGCTCCCGGTGAGTAATGCGTCATGTTTACAGTCGGGTCTGTCTTCACTTACACACTCTCAAGATAAGTTTTGTTGCTTTCATCTCTTTTGTTGAGATGAAGGTTTCCAGATCGAAAGCTTCGCTTAACCCCGGTAGAGGTGGCTGGTAGCGTCGTGGCTGAAGGTGAATGGTTGCACCTGCTTCTGGTAGAAGGGAGGGTTGGGGCCCTGTGGTCCCTCCGACCAAGGCATGTTGGTGGCGGTAGGGTAGTGGCGAACCATGTTACCCCGGTAGCCCTCGCCGTAGAGGTTCTGGGGGAGGTTGTCGCGACCCTTACCCATGTAGTCAGCGGCTCCGCGCAGACCGGCCGCGCAGATGGGCAGGTAGGGCCTCTCGAGGTTCTCGACCTCAATTCGGCGAGCCGAAGACCACTTGGTGTAGTGGGAGCAGGCGCTGTCATTCAGAAACAGAGTGTTCTGATCGGCAGGACGCCCGTAGATGTCGAAAGCGATGTCTCCCGACCCCGCAGGACACATCAATCCCTCGCCGAGGTTCTGGCGTTGCGAGCCAAGGCGCTCGGACTGGTCGATGCGAACTCGAGCATCAAGGGCAGACTTGAGTGATTGGGTGGTGTTAGAACCGAAGTTTCCAGACACTTGACCTGACATGTTGTTCGATTAGACTGTGTGCTGTCACTGTTATCTACTCCACAAGATTCTTTTTCGCGTTTTTACCGGACCGACCACGGCCCGAGAAATAAGACCACGCCAAATAAGCGATAATGCACAGCACCAACGCCACGATAACCCACCACCACCGCGCCCTTCCAGCATCTTCGGTGGTCACCGGAGGAATCGAAAGCTGCTCTATCACCGGGGCGCTTGCAGAGGTGGAAGGGGGTTTGATGGTGATAAGGTTTCGAGGGTTCTTGATCTCTTGGATATGCTCCTCTAGGGTCACCCCAAGCCCTCGGACTTCAACAGTATCACTGAAGGTTACTTTCTTACCCATAAGTCTACCTTTCTCGATATTCGTCTCTATAACAAGAGAAGAATAATGTACGACAGCCAGAGGCAGAACTGTGGAACTGTAGATCTAGTAACTGTGGTACGGGCTGTAGGTGTCCTGGCAGTTGTGGCGGAACCGGCGGTTGAGCTTCTTCTTGTAGATCCTGGTCATGTTCTCCCGACGGGCGAGGTCGTGACGAAGGAACGTACTGTTGATGTACTCTCTCGCTGTTCGAGCACCTCCGCAGCCTAGATGAATGTAGTACTCATCTGAGGGTAGCAGGTTCGTACGGGTCAGATACTGTCCGTACGGGTAGCTCTGCGGTTGCATAGGCTTCTCAAAGGTATCAGCCGCTGCTCCAGGGTATGGCACCTGAGTGTAGATGTCATAGGCCGGTGGAGGGATCTGCCACTCCTCGGCGTAGGTTGGCGCGACGACCGTCTGTTGGAAGTCAGTGCCGACGTAGGTTGGGACAATAGTAAAGTCCTCAACACTCTCGTCTTTGTCATCTTCCTCTTCGTCATCCGACTTCGACTTCTTGGCGGAGCCCTTCTTGAAGCTCTCTGAGGCGGCTCCGGCGTAGTTGAGAACAACCACGACCAGAATACTCAGCACCAAGAACACAAACCAATGCTCATACTTCATGAAGTACATCACAATGGCGATGACGATGGCTAGCCGAGCGAGTGCATTGAGTTTCTCCGCTTTGGACATGTCGGTTGTCGGGAATAGTGCCAACTCCGTGAACAAAGCACACGGGTCTTCGACCCAGAACTTATTTGACGAGCTTTTCCCCATGTCTACTCTTGGAAGTGGGCAAGACAAAAAAGTGTGTATTATCTGAGTCGTAATGACGACTCCTTAACGCTTTCGCCATTCATCTTCCGCGAAGATGAATGTGTTTGGTTAGGTGCTTCACTCATCTGATTCGTCGGCGTCGCCAACCTCAACCTCCTCGCCCGAGTCATCTGCCTCGCCTGACGAGTCTTTAGTTTTCTCCATCTTCAACGTCTCGATGATCTGAGGTTGAATGAGGCGCTGGATAACCCAGTACTTCAGAGCTGCGTCGGTGACGACCACCGTCTCCTTCTTCTTGGTGGTCTTGTTGGTCGACTGCTTGGTGATGAGACCTTCCTCAACATCTTGGAGGTACTGATCGTAATCCAACAGCTCCCGAAGAGTGTCATCAGGAATGATAGCCATCTTGTCGTTGGGGTCCTGGAGATTTCTCTTCCCCTTGGGGTTGAGATGAGCCCACTTCAGCATCTGCGGGCGTTTCTCCCCTGGCTTGACACGAGCGTACATGCAGATGGCATTGGTGATCTCGTTTCGCGTGACGGTAGAGTCAGCTGGGATCTGCATGAACTCGGCGAGCTCTTCGGTGATGCGACACTTCAGAACAAACCCAGAGACCTTGTTACCACCTCCAGAGCCGCGCTTTTTGGCNTTGGCCACCTTTGGCGCCTGGGCCTTTAGTTCCCTGACGTTCTTTCGAATGGTACGGAAGACCCGGATGCCCTTCTCGCGCTCTTTCTGTCTCCGCTCGATCTCAGCATCGAGTATCGTTAGGAGTTCATCGTACTTCTCCAAATGACTTTCTAGTGTAACCTTCTTCCGAGGGGCACGAGTCTTCTTCTCAGGGGAAGCTGTGCTACTACCCTCTGTATCTTCCGACTGTGTCGGTGTCTCTGGCTTCTTGCGAGGTGCGGCTTTTGCCTTCGGCTTTGCACTGGGCCGAGGAGGGATGGACTTCTTTGTCACTCGAACGCTACGGGCTGTTGTCTTTGGTTTCCCGCCGGTAGCCTTCGGCTTTGTAGCTGTCTGAGTGCGCCTCTGTGAGGCTCTCTTCGCCGGTGAAGTTTTCTTGCGTTGGGGCATTTCGCAACTGTAAAGAGGTCACTCTATCTTAGGCGACAGGTATCTTTAACTTGTGTTTAGCTCGTCGATTTTCCAGGCGGTTCGGCAGGTGTCAAATGACACCTAATGTTACGATCTTTCCCTCGGTTGGAGGAACCATATATTCGCCGAGTAGACTTTCGTCGGTCAGTATTTTCACCGGGGATGTATCTTTGTCCCTTCGGCCGAGAACGTCCATCTTCGGTCGGGTTCCACCGCCGGCCCTGTAGGACAAGCGAACTACTTTGTCGACAGAGACCGGTTTAGGGTTCTTCATCTTCATACCGAGCATCCTCGCCATTAGATTCTTAATGAAAGTGTTCTTGGGGTTGTTCTTGTAGAAGATACGGGTGATGAAGAGCATATCGGAGCTCACGGAGAACCAGTTAGGCACCCATGGCCCGTCACCGTCCCCTTGATCGTAACCGTAAGTCAGAGAGGATTTATCCCCAACAATCGGCTCGGAGTACTTTACTGACAGGCCAAAATCCCCGATCTTAGCGATTAGGGGCACCCAAGGCAGATACAGATCCACGTCGCCGATCTTGTAGTGGAACCAATCCGCGTCATCGAGGTTCTGCCCGGCGAAAACTGTCCCCGGACGGATGAACTCAACAAAGACGTTGTCATCGTGGAGGTCGTTGTGCTGGATCTGGTATGCACTCTGATAGGTCGCGATCGCGTGGATGATCTGGATCAGAAGCACCGTAGGGATGACCTTTCGGAACTTGTCCGGGAATTGGGCACTCTTCTCGAAGATGCATTTCCGAATCTTCCGAGCGGGCTTGTCAATCCTCTCCATAAACACGTACTGTGCAACGTCGAGGTAGACGAGCGACTTTTCAGGGCAGGTAGCGAAGCCAAAGACGTCGAAGAAGTTCGCCGAGATACCTCGGCGGTACAGGTCCCCGCACAACACTCCAATGATGTACTCAGAGTACTGTATATCCGAGCACACGTAGCTACCAGCGGGGATCTTGACGGACCCTCCCTTGTCAAGACGTTTGTACTTTTTCTTCTCGGTCGTCAGACACAGATTCGCGTACTGCGGAACGAGTATGATCCCGTTCGGGGAGACGATTAGTTTTCCCGGGTCTCCCCCATTGAGAGCAATGATTACCTCTTTGCTCGCCGCAAATTTCTTCTGCATTCCCTCTGCGACCTCACCCAGAGTTGCTGGGAACTTGGCTCCGGATTTCTTTGCTGTTTTGTAAACAGCACGTTTGTCAGTACGTTTGGCAACGTACTCTTTCGTTCCCATCCCCTTGATCTTGATGAGGAAGGCGGCTCCGAAGTTTCCCTCGCCGAGCTTCTCAACGAGCTGAATCTCGGAACCGATGAGAGGACACTCGGCAGATTGCGTTCCTAGATATCCGACCAGGTCTCCTCCGGTGTCGATGATATCGAGAGCCTCCTGGCGACCGTGAAACTTGAACTCTGTAGTGACGGACATGATTCTCGCACGTCTCTTTGTAAGTGGCTAAAATAATATGTGTGTGATATTACTAAGATGGAGATACCGAAGAGAGAAGACAAGGACTACTTCGGCAGGTCTCGATTCGTCACTGAACTCAAGCCGAAGGATTTCGATCCGGTGGCACCGTGGAAACTGAAGAAGCACAAGTGTTCGATTGTTCTGTTCTATGCCCCGTGGTGTCCACATTGCAAAGCAGTGAAAGAGACGTGGGAGAAGCTCGGCGAGACAGCAGCATTCTTCGACGTCTGTGCATACAACTGTGAGAAGAACCGCGTTCATCTAGACAAGATCAAGAGTGATATGCCGGAGCTGGTTCGGGGATTCCCAACGATGATCATCTATGAGCTAGGCAACCCCATCGAGAAGGTTGGGCAGACAGAATCAGAGAGAAAGGTGGCGAACTTTGTCAGTGCGTGCATGAGAGCCTGCAAGTCGACCGCTTAAAGACACCTCTCCACAGAAACAGTCACTCAAGAGAGGTATTAATCATGGAGAAAGAACTGTACGACGATCTGTTCCACGAGGCCAACTCTGAGCATGCTCCTGAAGTGCCAGAGACAATGGCCGAACGGGTAGTCTCAGAGGCCGAACAGGAGTTCAAGGGGTACTCTGAAGAGGAACAATCCCGCCAAAACGAAGAACAGGAACTCAAAGAGAAGCTCAAGAAGCTCAACATCCAACTCCGAAAGAACGGCAACATCAAGAACCCGAGGTTGCGCCATCTCAACGCCGAGAGGTCCGCGAAGCGGAAGAAGATCCGGCGGGACATTGAAGAGTGCAAACTTCGCCTCCAAGAGATCGCTGGGGAGAGACAGGGTGCGCAAGTTGGATCGGAGCAGCTTGTTCAAGCCTCGTCAGACAAGAAGTCAGAGGCCCAGCCAGAGGTTCCGACCGGGGTCTCAAGTATGAGCAGCTGGAACGCTTCAGGTGGTTTTGGACTGTAATCACTCAGTTACTCATGACGCCTATACGTCATGAGTGGATAGGGGGAAGAATACCTTCCCCCTCATCTGTGCGGAGGTCTCTTCGCCAGTACAAAGTAAATAACAACCGCAAGGGTAAACCACAGCCCCATCGCGTAAAGGATCGCTCTCTTTCGAGGGATCTTTCGGTGAGCACAGAGGTAATAGAACGTCGTCGCGGAGATAAAGTACGCTGTGTTACCTAGCGCAAATGCCCACGCGTAATCGTGGAAATCACTGATACCCTTCTGGTCTACCGACAGAAACCACATTGCTGGTAGAGCCACCGGTAGAGTCGCTATAATACCGGCGAGAAGTGGATGGGAGATCTCGGCGAGATAGCTTGCAAGGCCCACAATTACAGCAGCGAAACCCGCCGCTTTGACAGGACCGGGTATCGTCGTCATAACTTCTACGCTCACTCGATCTTCAGGTTACTTACATCCGAAGTTAATGACGATTCCTTTTTCCTTCTCCGTTCCTCGATCACCCCGAGGGCAGAACAGAGAATCGCCTGCCTTCGTGGATTGAGATGTGCGCAGGCCTCCTCGAAAGTAAACCACTGCACATCAGATGCCTCTTCCGAGATGGTTGTCTTCCGAATGCATTGAGGTGTATTCATCCTTGTCGCCTCGGCAGGGAAAGGCATTTCGGCGAGGTAGTAATGTGTGGCGTAGGCTTTGCCATTACTGCCCTTGAAGTCCTCAGTGTAGGGAGATGGGTTGACGATCTCGATCGAAGAAACGTCGAGCCGGGTCTCCTCCTCAAACTCCCGAAGCGCGCAGGTCAACGGGTCCTCGTGAAAGCCGTTCTTCTTTCCCTTGGGCCAACCCCACGGAGGCTCGCGGATGCAAGAGGATGTGGTATCAAGGATGTGAGGGATACGGGACCTGATGGCATCGTACTTCTTTCGGGCCTTGGCCATTCCATCGCGATAGATACGACAATCGTGTACGACCCACAGATCATCCCAGAGCTCCTGGAATGTGTAGTCGCGAATGCGCTGACGTTCTTCGTGACTCATGGCTGATAAAAGCGCCGGTAGTTGTCCCTCAGAGCTCCAACCACCTCTCATGAAGTCCATGTACTCAAAATTGTCTCGGCGCTGGTATAGCAAAAACACTGGCGTAGTAGAACCCTCCCGAAAAGAGTACAGAAGCACTCCATAACTGGTGATGGGTTCGGTGATGTTGTAGGGGCGGCGTTTCTTGGCGTATCTCTTCCGCCGCGGATAACCAGTAGGTGGTTGTGACTGGTTATGTCTCCCATTCGAAGAGGCCGCAGGCGAAGTCGAAGAAGGGCGCGCCCCACGGTGATTACCGTTATCGTCGCTGCGTCCGTAATCACNCATCTTGGTTGGTTGNCCTCTCCTTTTATGGCGATAGATCAGAAGTTTGTGTTCACATNACCCCGAAGGGTCATGTGAGATGGAAGGCTCAGGATCTAGTCATCCTCGTCATCCGAGCCAAGGTCGATGTCGTCTTCCGATCCGAGATCCTCTTCGTCGTCAGAGCCCAGATCGATGTCGTCTTCCGAACCTCCGAGGTCGATGTCTTCCTCGTCATCGGCGCCAGTGTCGGCATCCTCGACATCTCCGCGAAGCTTGTCGAGCTCCTCATCGTCGTCAACATCGTCGGCGCCCTTCTTGGAGAGCTTCTTCTTCAGGTTGCCCTTCTTCCCGGTCTCTGTCTCAGTCCGGATGGCAACGCCGCTGGCCTCGAGCCACCGAATGTTCTCCTCTGAAAGGGGCTTGGTTGTCTTGTTGTCCTTGGCGAGGACTCCGTAGGCTTCTTGGGTAGCGCGGTCAAACAGAACTCGGGACTGACTGTCGACCCACAGAACCTTTCCGCCGACCTTGACCTTCTTGATGTCCAGCTTCTGGCGCTTGGTCACCTTGTGGACAAGGGACTTGGACTTGGTGTCAGAGGCCGTCTTCCGACCGGCGTTGGTGGTCGGCTTCTTAGCCTTCGGCTTGGTGGCGGTCTTCGGAGCCGGTGCCTTCTTGGCAGGGGCCTTGCCCTTGGGCTTGGAGGCGGCCACCTTCTTNTGCCGCTTCTGGGCAAGAAGGATCGACTTGTAGCATCCGCTGCGCTCGGTACCGCAGTACCAGAACACAGACCCCTCNTCGTCCTCTACCTTGTTCTTGGCGTTCTTACCACAGGGGTCAGTCTTGCCACGGGGGACGCGGTCGCAGGTGTGCTTCTCGTCGTCTGACTCAGAAGCGGAAGGCTTGCTGTCTTCTGGCTCGCTCTCGGATTCGTCCTGAGAGGCAGAACCGGAGGAGGTACTAGCCTTCTTCTTGGCAGCCGAGGCCTTCGCCTTGGCGGGGACGCGCTTTCGAGCGGGCTTCACGGGCTTGGGTGCCGGAGCGGCCTCACCAAAAGATGAGATAGCCTTCTCGATGTCGGAGGTCTCGCAACCGAGCTCGGCAGCGAGGTGTTCAAGGAATTCAGTGCTGAATACGCTGGTAGACATGTTGGTGTTTCAAGAAGATGGTTCTTTCGTGAATACAGTAAGAGCAGTTGTGACTTTAAGCAGGTTGGTCGAAAGCAAGCTCGAACCATATTCCCAGGTTTCGATCTCACATCTCATTTTTGCGACTTTCGATGAACATGAAAGTGGTGTATGTGTTTGTTGGAGTAACCACACGAACTCGAAGAAAAAGTCTCTTGGGGGTATATAAGCAGCTCGTCAAGTCAGATCAGATATGGGTGATCGTCAACTCGATATTCTAGCAACACGCCCGGATTGGTTTACCCTTCCCCGGTACCTTCCGATGCGCCTTAATGGCGAAGACTTTGTTCACTTTCGGTGGCCTCGTGGTGTTGATCCTTCGAGGTATACCGTAGTGGTGGAGGTTTTGGACAACGCGGGAGCCCCCCACCGTGGCATCGGAGGACTTAAGAAGTCAGTCGAACTTCCACACGTCCAGTACGACTGGCACGCACGTATTGGCGTTGTGCCGGACCACGAGAGTCTCCCGGTCTTCGAAGCGGAGATGGTGCGTGGATCTACGTACATCATCCCGGACACCTTCGGCCGCTCCGGTCGCATTCAGATGGAGCGTCACGGTATGCACCGTCCTCCTGGCCTGTAGATTCACCCTACGGGTTCCCTCATTCATCTCTTCAGAGAGATGAATGACTCAGATTTCTAGTCTGTGAGACTTTGGTCTACTACAACTTCGGATACAGACCGCTCGGGACATTTCCGCTCATAGATGAGGCAGATGAAACGGGGGAATGATAACTTCCGGGCGTTGTCGGAGTTCCCAGCTTTGGTGCCGCGTGGGTACCGGGAAGAGTGGTGTAAACACCAACGAGGCGTTTCTGGAAGCCAAAGTACAGGATAAACAGCAACGCGATGCACAGAATAGCGACGATCAGACTGAGAATCGTCATGTTCTTGGCGACAGCTGCGTCTTCCTGAGTGAGACGGTTGGTGGAGGCTTTGGAGAACCTGTCATAGTAGAATGCCGTGCTCAGAAGAAAGAGAACGGCAACTACCACCGCCACGATGAACAGTACGTTGTAAGAGCCTTCGGTTACACAAGACGGCATGTTTGCACTACGAATTACTAACCAGCAAGATAGTTTTCGGCGACTCTTTTCCTCAGGTGTACCAGTCCATCGGTCCCTCGATGAACCACGGGGTGTCACTGTAATCGATGGTAACCTCGGTGCCTTTGGGTAACACCTTCAGTGCATACACGTTCCAAGTCCCCTCGTCGGATGAGTAGCGAAGTTGAGCTGTTGGGTTGTAGGAGTGGTTGATCATGGAACCAAAGTCACTGGTGATGATAGCAAACACCCCTAGCAGATACCGAACACCGACTCCGATCTTGGTACCCTTTCGTAGTCGACGAGCAACAAAAACTCCATCTCCGTGGATGGTCGATTTGCCGATCACCCACTTGTTGTTTGGGTTGTCGTCTACGATACCAAACATGTCTTCTCTGTTCCACACTCTACTTTATGTTGGGTTGATATTAGCCCATAAGTTATGTCAAAT
>JGI10211J34971_10000747_pt1 | contig 27086 bp, 20 predicted proteins | sample Etolagsediment_FD_34971 | JGI IMG/M metagenome (IMG submission 34971)
GAGCCTACTTTTAAAAAGGTGTAATCAATGTCGGGATTAAAATACAGCTTGAGCAACCGCGTTTTTTCATTCGCTTCTAACCGGGAGTAAGCGATGGCCCACGCCATGGTGGCGGTGTGTATCAGCTTCTGGTTTTCGTAAAAGTAAATTCTTTCCTGCGCCAGATCAGGGATGTCGTATTTGTGCTGGGGATCTTCGATATGCCATCGGTATTGTCGTTTGTTCGCAGCCTCGAAAACAGGCTTCGCATCGCGGAAATTGATGAAAGGCTCAATGATAAATTCGGAGTCAGCCCAATTGTTGTCTTTCTCGGTCAGGAAAACGGGGACAAGTTCATCTTTTACCACTTTATAGGCTTCGTAATCCTCTTGGTAATGCTGTATCAGGGCTTTGTTTAGCCGGCATTCATACTCAAAATCATCTGTTAAGATGGCCATGTCCAAGCTTATAATCAGGATCATCATCCAGCAACCAGCTAACCAACTCAGCACGGCGCAACCGATAAGCATCGTCCAAAAAATGCTGGTGCACCCATTGGCTAAAGATTGCAGAGCGATGTGGATAGCGCAGGATACGGTTCAGCACATGAAACGAAGCCTCCACATGTTCCACCAAATACCATTGTTGTTCGTCCGTGAGGATCATCCCCGTAAGCATGTTGTTAGCCGAAAACTTCAGGCCGGCAATGGTCTCCCGCGAATAATTCATGTTTTCGTGAATCACCACTTGTGTAAACAACCAAAACACCTTCTCCTGCATCTCTGCCGACAGCAATTTGTTGGGCGCTTTGGCTCTGTACCTTTTGGTAACATGCAGAAGCGAAGCCCTGTTAATCTTTAGCTGAGATTTCCACATGTCCACAGTCAACGTCAGTAAACTTTCAAACACCCGGTGGTTATATTGAAAATACCGCAACACATCTCTGTAGTTCAGAAAGTCACGGTAATTCACAATCAGGTCATCCTCCGGGTAAGTATTCCTGGCTTCGTAGATCGCGTTTCTTATTTCAAATTTGGACAACATGTAGTATATGTTAGGGCATTATGGAAAGGATTGGTCAGGAAATTATTCCATAAGTTATCCTGATTTATCTGGGCAACTCTTGTTGCTGGTGGCTAACAAGTTACAAGCGAAGAAGTACGTATGCGTGCATTTTTTCATCAGCAGGTATTTTAAAGTCGTAAAGGTAAAACTATTCTTTGTTACGACAACATGCAGCCGAAATTTCGCTTGTGTTTTTGAGGGTTATGACCCAAGCCATTAGCTGATAACAAACCTCATAATTAACGATAAACCAACCAAACGCTTTAACAAAAACACTCCATAATTAACGATAACCCAGCCAACGCCAACACCACAACCTCACAAAAAGGTACGCACTTGGTTAAAACCAAAAACCACCGTAAAATCAATGTTTTACGGTGGTTTTGTGATATGCTGTGCTCTTTGGCGGAGAATGAGGGATTCGAACCCCCGGATCCTTTCGGATCAACGGTTTTCAAGACCGCCGCAATCGACCACTCTGCCAACTCTCCGCGGCAAAAATAATATCTTTTTGAAAACTGACAATCTCTTGCCCGAAATTTTTGTGTTGTTTTCGGCTGTGAACAGGTAGAGCCTTATTACTGACTGAATTACAGCTGTTTGTTGTTAGCCCTGTTCTGGATCAAACGTTATAACTTGTGCCGAAGGGTGGCTTTTCAGGTAGGTTTTGATCAGGCGACGCACTTCTTTGTTGTCCGAATACGCAGTGATGTGGTCGTGCAAAGCAATCAAATCGTGGGGCGGGTAGTCGTTGTTGATAAACCCAAAACCTTTGTATAGGCCGTTTTCCACTTTTACCACAGCCCGCTCATCGGGAGTGCGTCCGGTTTCGATGATAAAAAAGTTGGGTTGGTCGAACTGGTAATTCTCCAGGGCTTCCTGAACACGCTGGTTGTAGCTTTCTTTTGACTCGATGCCCAGGCATGCCCCGTTGCATTGGTGAATCTGATAATGAAAACATGGTCCCTGGGTGTCGTATAAGCCGCAAAGTTTTTGGCAAAGTCCGTATTCGGCAATCAGCGCCTCTAAATGGTTCCTGCCTTCGTTTACTGAACTGTAGGTGTACACCGGGTTTAATGTGCTGATTACACGCATAATTTTTAAATTCAGGTAGCCGTCGTCGTCGAAATAGGTGTACAAGCCTTGGTTGTAGAATGTCCGCCGTTGTGCGCGGTTGTAGTGAGGTTGGTGTGTTTTTATTTCGTGCGACTCGAGCAGTAAGGCCACCAGCTCGTTTCCGGTGAGGTTAAACCTCACATCGGCAATTGAGTTGCGCATCTCTACAGCCTTTTTGTTCAGGTTGTTGTTCAGGTGCGACAGAATCCGGTCGTGGATATTAATCGATTTCCCGACATAAATCAGCGCCTGGTCTTTGTTATAAAAATAGTAAACCCCGGGAGCTTTCGGCAGGTTTTCAATAAGTGATTTCCCCAGCGACGACTGCATGCCTGTGAGGTTTGTATTCTCCGGGTTTCTGTCCATGCTGAGCAGCAGTTCGAACAACCTGGTAGTGGCCAGGGCATCGCCCTGAGCCCTGTGTCGCGCGTGGTTGGCGATGTTTAGCGCCTTACATAGATTTCCCAGTCCGTACGAAGGCTGCCCCGGAATAAATTTCCGGCTCAGCTTGATGGTGTCGAGGGTTTGTCGTTGGTAGTCGTATCCCAGACTTTTGTACTCGCTGCGTATAAAGCCGTAGTCGAATCGTACGTTGTGGCCAACGATAATTCTATCTTCGGTAAGTTCGATTATTTTTTTCGCCAGTTCATAGAATTTAGGGGCATCTTCCACCATGCGGTTGTTGATGCCTGTCATCTGTGTTATCCGGTAGGGGATTTTCTTCTCCGGGTTAATCAACGACACAAATTCATCAACAATTTTGTGTCCGTCGTGGATATAAATGGCGATTTCGGTGATTTTTTCCGCTGACGGGCTCAGCCCCGTGGTTTCAATATCAACGATGGCATACTCACTCATGAGGACTTATTCTTACAAGTTCAACTTCATCTGGATAGCCTGAACTTGTTTTTTGAGTTGCATCAGCTCCTCGGCCATCTGGTCTTTTTCTTTGTTTGGTTCAGGAACCTCTGCGCTGATATAGTTCACAAATTTCCACACCTCCTTTATTTGGTTCACCGTCAGGTCGAAAGGTTCGTACAGGGTGTTGAGCGAATGCAGCCTGAGCGATCCGTGGGATTTGATGTTGTTTTCGGCCACTTTGAACACAACGCCCTCTTCGTGGGTTATCACGATGTAGGCATGGTGGTTACGGATAAAATTCCAGTCTTGCACGTATTCGCCTGTAACATACGACCCGTCGGGGATGGGGAGCATGGAGTCGCCACTGATTTGAAAGGTGCGGTATTTTTTCTGTTTCGACAGAAAAGGCAGTTTAAAGGTGGGCAGTATGCGTATGTATTCAGGGTCGGCATAGCCCATGGCATAGCCTGCACGTGCTTTCTCGTTTACCAGCTCGATGTTTTCTTCGTTGTTTTCGTCTACCGTGGTGGCCAACACCCGCAGGTTGCCTCCTTTGATAAATATGTCGTATCCACGTTCAAGCTGCGTCAACTGGCTCTCCGACAGGGTGCTCAGATCGACTTTCACCAGCGTGTCGATGGCTATGCCGAAATACTCCGAAAACTGCATCAAGGCCGTGAGGTTGGGTGTGGCTACCCCGTTTTCGTAACCACTCAGGGTAGGACGTTTCGTTTTGAGCGTGAACGCCATCTCATCTTGCGTGCGACCGCGGCGTTTGCGCAATAGTTTGATGTTGTTGCTGAAATACATGATCAGGATGTTTTAGTTAAAAAAATATTTTTATCTGCCACAAAGATATAATAAATGATTATATTGCAATCAAAAAAATGATTAAAAACTAATCAAAGATACAACATATTTTTCATTTGTCAAGTTTTCTGACTAAATTTTATGGATACGACCAACCGAACCATCGCACATTTTGACCTCGACACCTTTTTTGTGTCGGTAGAGCGTCTGCACAACAGCTCTCTTGTGGGCAAGCCTGTTATTATCGGAGGCATGTCCGACAGGGGAGTGGTGGCGGGTTGCAGCTACGAAGCCCGGCGTTTTGGGGTACACTCGGCCATGCCCATGCGTATGGCGCGGCAGTTGTGCAGTCAGGCGGTTTTTATTCGTGGCGACATGGAAGCTTACGCGAAGCAGTCGCGGCTGGTAACCGAAATTATTGCCGAACAAGCGCCTGTGTATGAGAAAGCTTCCATCGATGAACATTACCTCGACATCACCGGCATGGACCGGTTTTTCGGATCGCTAAAGTGGACGCAGGAGTTGCGCGAGCAGATCATCAAACACACAGGACTACCTATTTCGTTTGGCCTTTCGGTAAACAAAACGGTTTCAAAAATCGCTACCGGGCAGGCCAAACCCAACGGCGGTATTTATGTGCCACAACAGCAGGTGAAGCCTTTTATATTTCCGTTGTCTATCCGGAAAATCCCTATGATAGGAAGTAAAAGTTTCCGGCTGCTACGTTCTATGGGAGTTTCTACCATCCAAACCCTCAGCGCCATACCTCCCGAGATGTTGGTTCAGGTGATGGGTAAAAACGGGCTGGTGGTATGGAAAAAAGCCAATGGCATCGACCCCTCGCCCGTGGTGCAGTATTCGGAGCGTAAGTCGTTGAGCACCGAGCATACCTTTGAACAGGACACCACCGATCTGGTGGTTTTGCGCAACCTGCTGATCGCGATGGTCGACAAGCTCGCCTACGGGCTCCGAAAAAAGAACAAGCTCACCGGGCTGGTTTCCGTAAAGATAAAGTACGCCAACTTCGATACCCACACCTTGCAACATCAGCTGGCTTACACTTCCTTCGACCATGTGCTCATCGACACGGTACTCGGGCTTTTTAACCGGCTCTACACCCGGCGTATGCTTATCCGGCTCATAGGGGTGCGCTTTGGTCAGCTGGTAGGCGGAAACCAACAACTCGACCTCTTCGACGAAGCCCCTCACTTGTCTGATCTGTACAAGGCCGTCGACCAAATAAGGCTGCGCTACGGAACTGGCTCTTTGTTGCGCGGTGTCAGCTGTCCCCGGCCTGTTTCTCCCAAAGGGTAATCATGTTAAAGCACTTATAAAACCGAGTCATGTACCTTAACGTGCATTCATACCACAGCTTACGCTACGGAACGCTTTCCGTTGAACAGCTTGTTGAAATGGCTGTGTCACTTGGCGTGAAAACAATGGCCCTTACCGACATCAATAACTCCTCGGCCATACTCGATTTTGTGAGGACTTCGGAAAAGGCCGGCATAAAACCTGTGGCAGGGATGGAATTCCGCGATGGCGACAACTTGTTGTTTGTGGGAATTGCCCGAAACAACAAGGGATTTATGGAACTGAACAATTTTATGACTGCCATCAACCTGGGAGAGAAGACGTTTCCCCATGGCGACATGAGCAGCCTGCCGGATGAGTTTACCGAAGTATTTTTGATTTATCCTTTTGGACAAGAACCCCGCCGCCCTTTAAGCGATCATGAATTTATAGGGGTGAAGCCCGCTATGGTTAATTACCTGATCAGGCAAACTGCCCGCCAACTGAACCGCATGGTGGTGCTGCAACCCGTCACCTTCGCCGATGCCAAAGGGTGGTATTTACATAAAAACCTGCGCGCCATCGACCACAACCTGTTGTTAAGTCATTTAAAAACAAATATGTATGCTTCTTCGGATGAGCTTTTTGTGCCGCCACAGGAACTGGAGTCGCTTTTCGCGGACTATCCTCAGGTAATACGCAACACGAACGAACTGCTACACAGGTGTAGTATAGGTTTTGACTTTGCTGCCGTGAAGAACAAAAAAAGCTTCACGGGAAGTCCTTCCGACGACAGGATATTGCTCGAGAAACTGGCAAACGACGGGTTCAAATATCGGTACACCGAAAAAAATACCATTGCCGGCAAGCGTTTGGCCGACGAGCTGAAGGTAATCGACGCACTAGGGTTTTCGGCCTATTTCCTTATTACCTGGGACATTATCCGTTATTCGATGTCGCGTGGTTTTTATCACGTGGGCAGGGGAAGCGGAGCTAACAGTGTGGTGGCCTATTGTTTAAAAATTACCGATGTCGATCCTGTTGAGCTGGACTTGTACTTCGAGCGGTTCATCAACTCGCAGCGCAGCAGCCCCCCCGATTTCGACATTGATTTTTCGTGGAAAGACAGAACCGAAGTTCAGGATTATATCTTTAAGCGCTACGGACGACAGCACACGGCCTTTCTGGGCACATCGGTTACGTTCAGAGGAAAGTCTATTTACCGCGAGTTGGGCAAGGTGCACGGCCTGCCGAAGGCCGAAATCGACCTGCTGACCACAAACCCGGCGGCTGAGGTGGGGAAGAGCAAGCTTACCCGTCACATCCATTCCATCGCCCTGATGATGCAGGATTTCCCCAACCAGCGGAGCATCCATGCCGGCGGTATCCTGATCTCAGAAGAGCCCATAACGGCCTATTCGGCGCTCGACCTGCCGCCAAAAGGATTTCCTACCGTGCAGTGGGATATGTACGTGGCAGAATCGGTCGGATTCGAGAAAATCGATATCCTTAGCCAGCGCGGTATTGGGCATATTAAAGAGGCTGCCGACATTGTGCGGGCAAACCGCGGACTAGAAGTTGATGTGCACCGCGTGGCAATGTTTAAAAACGACCCTAAAGTCCGCGCTCAGCTGCGCAAAGCCGAAACCAACGGATGTTTTTATATCGAAAGTCCGGCCATGCGCGGGCTGCTAAAAAAACTAAAATGCGATAATTACCTCACCCTCGTGGCGGCAAGCTCTATTATCCGACCCGGCGTAGCCCGATCGGGCATGATGCGCGAGTATATCCAACGTTTTCATCATCCCAAAAGCATTAAATACCTCCACCCGGTGATGAAAGAACAGCTTCAGGAAACTTACGGTGTCATGGTGTACCAGGAAGATGTGCTAAAAGTATGCCATCATTTTGCCGGCCTCGATTTAACAGATGCCGACATCCTGCGCCGTGCCATGAGCGGTAAATTCAGGTCGAAAGCTGAGTTTCAGCACATCGTGGACAAGTTTTTCAGCAACTGTCAGGCTCGCGGCATAGCCCCCGAAACCACCAAAGAGGTGTGGCGGCAGATCGAAAGCTTTGCCGGCTATTCGTTTTCAAAGGCCCATTCGGCTTCGTATGCCGTAGAGAGTTTCCAGAGCTTGTACCTGAAAGCCTATTACCCGCTCGAATTTCAGGTGGCGGTAATCAACAATTTCGGCGGGTTTTATCATACCTGGGTGTATTTCTACGAAGCCCGACGACAGGGAGGTAGGCTGCATCTGCCGTGTGTCAACAGCGGGTTTGAAAAAACATCCATCGACGGGGTGAATATTTACACGGGTTTTGTTCATGTGGCCGGACTGGAGACTAAGTTTGTGGGACGCTTCCTCGACGAGCGCCGGGATAATGGTGAATTCACAGGGTTGGAGGATTTTGTCAGGCGGGTAAACCCGGGTCTGGAGCAGCTTATCCTGCTCATCAGGATAGGGGCGTTCCGGTTTACAGGCAAGCGCAAATCGCAGCTTTTGTGGGAGGCGCATCTGCTTCAAAAAACCAATAAGCCCGCGCCGAAAAGTCTGCGGTTGTTTGAGGTGCGCAGCAAACAATACCAACTTCCCGATCTGGATTATAACGCGTTGGAGGATGCTTACGACGAAATTGAATTGATTGGATTTCCGCTCTCCATGAGCTATTTCGATATGCTCAAGACTACTTTCAGGGGCGAAATCATGGCTTGTGAAATGGACAATAAAATCGGGTCAACAGTGCGGATGGTCGGATTGTTGGTCACCATAAAATACGTTAAAACGGTGAGAGGCGAGCTCATGCATTTCGGTACGTTTTCTGATGCCCGGGGCGAGCTTTTCGACACCACCCACTTCCCCGATTCCCTGAAAAGTTATCCGTTCAGAGGGCATGGTGTTTATCTCATCCTGGGCAAGGTGGTTACCGAGTTTGGCTACGCCTCTCTGGAAGTGAGGAAATTAGCACGGCTGGGCTTTCTCGAAGACCCGCGTGCCGGATAAATGCAGGGTGATGGCAAGGCTTTTAAAAACCCTTTACCCTGGTGGCAATAAAATACCCGGCTGTAGCTACTGAGGCTGTCAGCACCGTCCCCCAGATTAAATCGATGATGACGATGGCCACAGGCCAGTTTTTCATCGTGGCCAGGTTGGTTAAATCGTAGGTGGCGTAGGCTACCAGGCCAAAAAAAGCACCGTAGAGGATGGCATGAGTCAGCGATTGTTTTTCGACAGCCGGAAAAACCACGAACACAAGAATGGCCGTAATATAAAGCAGATAGAAGATAATGGCCGCCAGCCAGTTTACTTCGTCGCTCAGGTAATGCCCGAGGTATTTGGCATACAGGTTTTTGGCTATCAACCCAAGCCAAACCATGTCGATAGCGAAAAACACAACCATTGTGAGTAGGTAAGTGGCAACAATTTTTGAGAAAGTCATAGTAGTAGTTTTATGGCTAAAGTACAAAAAGGTTTTTAGCAGAAGAAAAGTCATCCGGATTATTTAAAACTTCAATTAGTAAGCATATTTTTTGAAGAGAAATTAACTGTGGCATAATCAAAATATTAAAATTCAGGATTGAAATAATTGGGATCACTCCAAACGGTATTGTTATGCACAATACTTGGTAATCTTACCGGTGTTGTGATCAATCAAAAAAGCTAAGTCTTACACCTGCATAATGAGCATTTTTCGTTCAAGCATACGAAGATGGGGAACTTTCCAGGCAGAAACTAATTAATTATAAGCTTCTTATACGCCACTTCCGCTGAAGTTCTGATTTCGATAAAATAAACACCTGAGGCCATGTTCGTGAGGTTGAAACGGACTTTGTTGGCCTCGGTTAGTGTTTGCGTGGCTGTGATTTTTTTGCCTGTCAGACTGATAAAGGCCACCTCCTCAATGGTTTCTGTATCGGCAAGTATGGTTACTTCACCGTGCGCCGGATTTGGAAATATCAAAACATCTTCTTGAATTACGGTATTTTGTACTGACAGAATAGTGGCATTAGCCGGAAACACAATGTTGTCGAGCCATGCCGCATCTTCTCCACCAATGCTGTTGATGTCTTTTTCGTAGGCCCATTTCAATACATGTACTCCGGCATTCAGCGTGTAGGTTTCCTGCTGCCAGTTAAATAAACCGGCCCACTCGCCCAATTTTGCGCCATCGATATAAAAACGGAGGTAATCGTAGTCTTCTTCTGACGATACCTTTCGGTAGAAAGAAACNTCGTCNTNAGTAAACACCTCGAGTTCAATCAGTAGTTCTGATTTCTGATAATCATCAATTTCGCCGGATCTGGCCGAGAAAGTGCCATCGAANGGNGCATTATTGGTAATNGTCCAGGGGAGGTTGCCGCCCTGTTGCCACTCAAAACGGCTGAAGTCGCCGGTTTCAAAATCTTCAACCACCAAGCCNACTGCAAGATAGTAGGTGGTTTCGTANAGGTATATCCCGTCCGTCATTTCNCAATTTAACTCAATGACTTCNCCGATGGGAGCGTTTTGACTGACGANAATCTCAAAGAACGCCGGCTTGTTGGCTTGAGACTGAAGTTCNCCCAAGGTAAAAATTCCGGTATTAAGGGTGACAAAGGGGTTTGCTGTCGACAAGCTGATTTGTGTGGAAAAAGCNGCACTGTGGCCAGTATTTAGGCCTGCAATGCTAAGTGTGTCGGTTTCTCCCGGATCGAGGGAGTTGTTGTGGTTGCCTTGGGTGTCGAAAACCTGCAATTCACCTGTTTGCANCACAGGAGCATGGAGGTCAATACCGAAGGCAGACTGCCAGACGACGGTGTCCGACTGACAGTGCAGCATGAAGTTGGTTAAATGCAAATCGGGGATGCTGTCGCGAACTTCCACTGTAAACGCGTTTTCGATGGTGATAAGTCCACCTGCGGGGATGTCTCCGAAAGAGGCCATATCGTCGGTGATGTTCACAAAGCCATCTTCCGTGCTCAGCGTTACCATCAAATCCTCGCATGACGAAAGGCCGACATTGCCAACGGTAACCGTCAGCGTTATGGTTTCACCGTAATCAGCCATCTGGTTGTTGTTGCCGGTTTCATCGTTGATGACTACGGAGCTGAACACAACGAAAGCGCCATTGTCGGGGATAAATTGCACATCGAAGGAAGCAGGTAAACAATTTCGTCCGTTAACCACCAAACTGGCCATGCCGGGGTCAGTAACGCTCTCTTCAATTACAATGGTAGCTGTTCCATAGGCGTCGGTGGTGGCTGTTCCCAGTAGGACACCTTCTTTCATAAGGGAGCAGGTAAATCCCGCTGCCGGAAGTCCCGAAGAAGTTACGGTTACCACTGTAGATGCTGTGCTGAGTACCAATTCCTCTTCGTAATCAACTTCTATGGCAACAGGCTCGTTTGTCCATACACTTAATGCCGGATCGCCCAGTAGGTTTAGGTCGTAGAAATTCCATCTCAACGCGCCCTCTTCCCATTGTCCGGTAGCCTCTACCCAGGGAGCTGTCTGGATTTTGCTTTCAGAAAAAGCTTGTCCCAGAAAACGCATTTCCTCCCCATAAAGGGCATCCATCATTTCGCGGTGCAGGTGTGCAGCCGGACCTTCTGTCTGGCCTTCGTTGAACCACCCAAATCGTGAGTTTCCGAGAACGGCTACGGCAAAATTGTCGATAGTCACCATTTTCTCCAGTATACAGTCATTCACGTCGAAAGCACCACAATCGCAGCCATGTGTTTGCAGCAAAGTATAATTGTGATCAATGCCGTTAGCACCCTGGAAATTGGCGTTCGTGATGTCGCTGTTGGTCATGTAGGCTACATAGGTTTGGGCTGCATGACCTACGTGATGCACCATTTGCTTGCCGCTGTTGATAGCGTTCATCAGGTCGTATTTCGACCAGGATTGGTTTACTTCATAGAGTTTCTCAAAGTTATAGTCTTCAGGTATTCCAACAGTCGTGTATCCATTGTCGTTGTGTGTGCCAATCAGCAATTCGAGGTAATCGCTTCCCCAGGTTTCGGGGTCGCTGTAAAGATGCTCGCCGGCCATCAGGGCATGGGTTAGTTCGCCCGTTACCGGAAAATTTTGATAATAAATGCTTTTGTGAACCATGTTCTCGAGCTCATCCGGTGTGCTGAAAGGGAAACGACCCACTGCGATTTCGGGCAGCAAATCGTCCTCGTCGGGTTCACCCCAGAGGTTGTTTTGGTTGTCGTTCCAAGTTCCATCCAGGGCAGCGTAATACAGGTCGGCAGGGATTCCTGAATCGGAATAACCACCTCCTGACTGCACATAGCAGTAAAAGCCACGATGGGGAACAAATTCGGTGTCGCCTCCAAGGATAACAAATTCAACTCCTTTATTTTGGTATTGATCGAGGATGTAATTTCTGATTTTCTCCTGAACATCATTCCCCGTGCCGTTTTGAACGATATATTCTACGGTAGCTACTTCTGATTTCAGTCCTCTTTCCAGATAAACTTCCCTCAGCTGATCGAAACCGGAGGAAAACTGTTCGGGCGTAATGATGAGTAGCGGGTAGTTTTCGGCTACTCTTTTTTGGGCTGCATAGGATTTAATGGCTTCGGGATTGTCGGCCATAAGTCTTGCTTTAGTTTGAAACCGATCCGATCCGGTTAATAATTTCAGGGCTTCAGCAGACCGTTGGTCAGTTGTGGTGTGAACCACCACCGTAATCCGGGCGTAGTATCCCAATTGTCCGGTGGCCGGAATATACCTCACAGGAGTTAGCGCGCCAATCGCAAAACCATATCCGTTTAAATAATGTGTTTGCGGATCGTTTCCTGCATTGGCAGGGTAGACGTCTGTCGATTGGTAGACCTGGTCGTTTTTTTGGAAAGCCACCTTTTTGTTTTCAGACAAAGGTCTGGATGGCTGATGCGGAAATAGTTCAAATTCCCCTACGACAGGAATGAGCTCCTGACGAATTATTTCAACCGATTGAACCCTCTGTCCGGGTGGAAGCAATATCTTCAAAGGATGATAGGGAAGGGTAGGGCATCCCTGCTGTCCAAGTTGTTTGGTGTTTTCAAACGATATGAGCTGGTAGCCATTGTGAGAAATAATTTCCGGATGACTAAAATAATAGGTTGTAGTCAACTCGTCGGCCATAACTGCCAGACTTAAAACGAAGAGAAAAACGAAGGAATATAGCTTTTTCATGATTAATGGAATATTAGTTGCAAAGATATCCAATGTCATGACATTTTTTTTAAGATTTTTGTTGCACAGGTATATTAATTCCGTTAAAAAACTGCTTAAATCAGTTGTTTATAGTGCAGGCAACAATAGCTTCGGGATAAACCTAGAAATATGCTATATTTGTCGCACATATGAATTCGCCTTTTATACTTGATACTGATACCGTTTGGTACGCCATCGGAGATGGTTCGCTGGAGAAATCGCGCAACCGGCTTGCCGATTTTCACCGTGTTATTATTTTAGTTGATGAAAACACCGAGAAATTTTGTCTTCCTGTTTTGCTTACACAGGTGCCGGAACTGGCATCGTGTGACTTGATCAGGGTGACCAGTGGCGAGAAAAACAAAAACATTGCCCAATCCTCGTACATCTGGAATGAGCTCACTAGGTTAAACGCCTCCCGCGACACCCTGCTGGTTAATTTGGGGGGTGGAGTGCTCACCGATTCGGGTGGGTTTGCGGCAGCCACCTTTAAAAGAGGGATGCGCTTTTTAAATATCCCTACCACCTTGCTGGGTATGGTTGATGCGGCCATTGGTGGAAAAACCGGAGTTGATTTCCATGATTTTAAAAATCAGGTAGGGCTGTTCGTTAATCCCGTGGGGATGATTGCCGAGCCACTTTTTTTAAAAACCCTTGAAGAGAAACAATGGCAGTCGGGTTTTGCCGAAGTCATTAAATACGCGCTGATCATGGACCGTGAGCTTTGGTCAAAACTCGAAGGAAACCGGTATGCTGAAATTTTTGATTGGAATCCCATTATTGTGAAGTCAGCGCGCAACAAAATTGATATTGTTAGGTTCGATGCCATGGAAAAGGGGGTGAGGAAGAATCTGAATTTTGGCCATACCATCGGCCACGCGCTGGAGTCATACTATTTGAAATCTTTTAACGAAATCACCCATGGCATGGCCATAGCGGCCGGTATGATATGTGAAGCCTGGATTTCTTCAAAAGTGTTTGAAATGGAGTGCTCACAACTCGATGAAATTGTGCAGTTGATTGATGCCAATTTTGAACGGTTGGATTTTGAGAGAAGTAATATTCCGGCAATCATTGCGCTCATGCAGCAGGACAAAAAAATGCGTGCCAACAAATTGCTTTTTAGTTTGTTGAGGAAAATTGGAAAAGCATCGCACGACATCGAAGTAGACGAAAAACTTATTGAAGAAAGTTTGTATTTTTATATTGACAGAAAGAAGTGTAACCAAAAATAAAGGCCTTGAATACCGTAGCACTACAACGAAGAGATAAGAAGATATCCGGGGCAGTAAGTTTGCCTGGGTCGAAAAGTATAAGCAACCGCGCTCTGATTATGGCGGAATTGGCTGGAAGCAAAACACATATCCATGATTTGTCGGAAGCCGATGACACCGTCATGCTCCAAAAACATCTCAAATTTTTGCGCACTTGCGGATCAAGTGGTATCCCTACAATTTTTGATGTGGAGAACGCCGGAACTGTTGCCCGCTTTTTGACTGCCTTTTTGGTTTCACACGAAGGCCAATGGCTTGTTACCGGCTGCAAGCGTATGCGTGAGCGCCCCATCGGTTCATTGGTTGACGGGCTGGTGGCCTTGGGTGCTAAAATCAGATATACACGCGAAACAGGTTTTTTACCCATACACATCACCGGTCGCGAAATTCATGGCGGAACCATCACCATCGATACTTCCGTAAGCAGCCAGTTCGTTTCCGCCATTCTGATGATCGGCCCGTATCTGGAGGAAGGACTTAAAATAAAACTTTATGGCGAAACCGTTTCCAAACCCTATATCGCGATGACTATAGCCATGATGGAGGAGTTTGGTGCAAAAATTTCCGTCGAGGACAATATTGTTACGGTAGAACCCTTGCCTTATCGTGAAGTTTCTTATCAGGTTGAGGCTGACTGGACTTCTGCAGCCTACTGGTATGAGGCAGCAGCTCTTTCAGAGAAAGCTGATATTTTTATCCCTGGTTTGAAGCATGACAGCATACAGGGAGACAGGGTGTTGCCGGAGATCTACACCCACTTTGGTGTAAACACAAAATTTGAAGCGGATGGTATCCGAATCACGTCATCAAGTCGGAAATCTTCCGGTTTTTCATACAACTTCAGTAGCTGCCCCGATTTAGCTCTTTCAGTTATTACCACTTGTGCCGCCTTAAAAACTCCTTGTGAGTTTGCCGGTGTTAAAACGCTAAAATTCAAAGAGTCTGACAGGCTTAAATCGCTTGCTGATGAGCTTGTTAAAGTGGGGGCTCTCCTCCATTCAAAGGACGATTGGTGTGCACTTGATTTCTCGAAAAAGATCAAAGCAGAGACAAATCCGGTTTTCTATTCTCATCACGATCACAGGCTGGCCATGAGCCTGGCTCCCTTGGTTTTGCTTTATCCCCAGTTGCAAATCGTTGATGCCCATGTGGTAGCCAAGTCTTATCCGGGATTTTGGAGTGATTTAAAAGGGCTGAATTTTGCTCTTGTGACAGAGACAGAAAATGAGTAACCGATAAAAAGCTATGATGGAAGTAGATATTCATATTTCGTGTATCATCGATCAGTTCTATCCTGAAACGGGGTTTAACCTGGTGAAGTTACTTGAAAAGGCGGGTGTTACAGTTCATTATCCCGAAGAGCAGACGTGTTGCGGACAAACGGCGTTTGTGGAAGGCTATTGGGATGAAGCCAAGCAGTTGGGGGAGAAGTTTATCCGTGATTTCAGCAACAACCGACTGGTGGTGAGTGCCTCGCCCGGTTGCATGGGCTATGTGAAAACCCAATTCGATGAGTTGTTTTACAATGGCGCTTTTCATAATGAATACAAGCAGCTTCAGCGCAATACATGGGAGATCTCCGATTTCCTGGTTAATGTGTTGAAAAAAACTGATTTTGGCGCGGTGTACAACCACCGGGCTGCTTTTGTCACCAGCTGTGTTTCAAAAAACAGTTTTGGCCTGCACGAAGAGCCTCAGCGGCTGTTGGCCAAAGTTAAAGGGCTCGAGTTGGTAACACTGGAAACTGCCGACGACTGCTTTGGTATGGCCGGGATGTTTGCTTTTAGGTTTGAAGCGGTAGCCATTGCCATGATTAAACAGCTTACCGACAGTGCATTGCAAGCCGGAGTAGCATGCCTCATCACCAACGATCCTGTGGCAAAGTTGCACCTGTCCGCTTACATAAAAAAACAACAGCTTCCTCTGCAGGTAGTTCATTTGGTGGATGTGCTTACCGAAGGGTGGAATGGGTAGCCATTAAATACACCAACTTTAAATGCCCATTAAAGCCTGATTAACCCCGATTTAATGGCGTAAATAACCAGTTGAGCGGTGTTTTTAGATTGAGTTTTTTCAAGCAATTTCGCCCTGTGATTATCTACCGTCCGCTTGCTGATGAACAACTTCTCGCCGATTTCGCTATTTGAAAACCCCGCACAAATCAACTGTAGTATTTCGGTCTCACGTCTTGATAGATCGTTGATGAACAGATTGTTATCGAACTGGTGAATGTTCCTGATGACGCCATATAAGATTTCCTCTGAGAAGAAGTGACGGCCCGTTTTTACCTGTTTTATGGCGAGCATTAAATGTTCAGGGTCGGCATCCTTTAGCAAAAAACCTTTAGCGCCTGCTTCTATCATTTGATAGTAATACTGGTGATCGCCGTGCATGGTTAGCGCAATGATGGCTGCCTGGGGATGTTTCGTAAGTATGGTTTTGGTGGCCTCAATTCCATTCATTACAGGCATGTTAATGTCCATCAGAATAATATCGGGCAATTTTATTTTGTCGCAGTAATCTACAGCTTCGCTGCCGTTTCCAACTTCACGTACCGACATATTTGGAAAATATTGCCCTAAAAGCAGTTTTAGCCCATTTCTGAAAAGGGTGTGGTCGTCAACGATAAGAACGGTTTCTTCTGTTGTCATTTACTTCGTTTTAATTTCAATTAAAACCATAACACCTTCTTCCGGCTGACTCTCCAGCGAGAAGCTCCCATCGATCGCATTTACCCTGCTTTGGATGGTGTGCAGTCCCATGCCTAGAGGCTCCCGCTTCATCGGGCTGTCATAATTAAAACCAATACCATCGTCTTGGTAAAGCAACCTTATTTTATTACTTTCCTGATAAAGGCTTATCATCACTTTTGTGGCCTTGGCATGTTTTATGGCATTGTTAATCAGCTCGCAAACCGATCGGTACAATATAACAGCGGTGTCTTTCTCAATCTTTCGCTCATCTGTAACATTGCTTACAAATTCGAGTTTAAAGTCCACTACAGGTTGTGTTTTCCCGATGAAAGACCGAAGTGCGGTTATCAATCCAAAATCTTCGAGCACCGATGGGCTTAGGTTGTATGAAATTTCGCGCAGACTCTTGATGGCTTCACTCACTGACTCGCTGATGTTTTGATGCAAAACCAACTGTTCAGCACTGTATTTGCTTCCAACCTTAAGCGCATGTACCGTCATTTTTATGGATGAAAGCAGTGGCCCTAGGCCATCATGTAATTCTCCGGCCATGCGTTTTCTCTCCTTCTCTTCGGTGGAGAGAATCGCGCTAAGTACTTGTTTCTCCGATTCCTGACGCTTTTCCTGCATCATGGCGATATAATCAAACATTTTTTTCAGAAAAAAAATTCCAATCACAATCAGAACAGAAATGAGTACGCCCAGCCAGTTATTCAATTGAGTCAGGTTTTCATTCGCAGTAACCTGGTAATAATCCATCAGCTCCAGAAATCGCCTTAAGGCCATTACACTTAGTCCTATGGATAAAAGTATCCAACTGGATTTGTACTTCGATCCTTTTATCAGACTAATAACGATGGCTACTGCAATAATTTGCAGAAAGATCGATAAAATAAGTGCAATGATCGTTAACATAAGCTGCCTTTTCATTGGTATTCAACCTGCTTTTACCGTCAATACCTTTATTATACTATCACAAGTATATGAGGTTGTTCGAGTCGCTGGTACTCATTTACAACCACACAAAGGTAACTATTGTTGGTTTATTATCATTGGCTTTGGTTTGTGGTAATGTGTTGTTTTCTTTTGTGCCAGATCAATTTGTTTATAAATGTCATATTTACAGCTATTTGCCTGTTGTTAGGATTGTAAAATGAGTATTTATACCTAGTATGGAACAGGTTCTTGTACTTTGTAAATAGGGGTTTTCCGCTCTTTTATCAGCCTTGTTCAGGATATAGTTTTGCGAAAAAAAATGGTATGAAAAATATTGGTTTTACTCAGGTTATAATAATCTTGTTTGCCCTCCATGCAGGAGTCCTGCTATTTACCTCGTGCAATCAAAATGCTGTTAAACGCAATACTCCTGACAAAGGGGCTATATCCATCTCCGGTGCATTTGCTTTATATCCACTCACCGTGTTGTGGGCGGAAGAGTTTAACAAAAGTTATCCGGATATCAGGATAGATATCAGTGCGGGCGGGGCTGGAAAGGGTATGGCTGATGTATTGGCCGGAATGGTTGATCTGGCCATGTTTTCGCGCGATGTGTTGCCGGCTGAAACAGAGCGGGGAGCATGGCCCGTGGCTGTGGCGAAAGATGCGGTAGTGCCGGTTGTAAATTCTGCAAACCCGTTTATTGAGGCCTTGATGACGCATGGGCTGAAGAAAGACATGTTAGAAACCCTTTACACTTCTGAAATGGCTACGAGGTGGAGCGAAATTTGCCCTGGCATAAGCCTGGAGAGCAAAGTGCATAATTACACCCGATCAGATGCTTGCGGAGCGGCCCAGGTGTGGGCGAAATACCTAAATTCGAACCAGGAGCAATTGCAGGGAATAGGTGTTTTTGGTGATCCGGGTATGGCCGATGCAGTAAAAAAGGATGTTATGGGATTGGGCTACAACAACATGGCCTATGTGTACGACATCGATTCCAGGACCATCAGACCCGGCCTGGCTGTTGTCCCGATCGACTTAAACAAAAATGATGTTATCGATGACGAAGAGCGTTTTTATGAATCACTCGACTCGCTATTGCTGGCCATACAGCGTGGTGCATACCCGGCTCCTCCCGCACGCGATCTGTATTTTATCTCGAACGGAACTCCAAAAAATGAACAGGTAAACACTTTTTTGAATTGGGTGCTTACCCATGGTCAACAATACATTTCACGGGCTGGTTATGTTAACCTGTCAGAGGAACAGATTACGGAACAAAGGCAAAAACTTCAAAATGGGGCCCATTAAACTTACAAAATACAGAAAATACCGCAATCTTTTCCATCAGGGCTGGATGGTGGTGGCTTTGGTGGTGGCCATGACAGTACCTTTGATACTAATCATTGGGCTGATGCTTAAATCCTCGCTGTTGTTTTCGCACCATTCTTTTTGTGGTTTATTTATTTCCTCGGAATGGAAACCTATGATGGGGAAATTTGGCTTTTCAGCCTTTATTGTCAGTTCATTGTGGGTGACTTTCTTATCGTTGCTTTTTTCTGTTCCAGTTTGTCTCTTAACCGCCATACATCTCACGCAATATGCCAAGGCATGGGTTCTGCGCGTTATGCATCCTGTAATTGATATTCTGGCCGGAATCCCCTCAGTAATATTTGGCGTCTGGGGTATTCTGGTGGTTGTTCCCTTCGTGGCTGATTATGTTGCTCCGCTTTTCGGAAAAAGTGTCTCAGGTTATTCCATTCTCTCCGGTGCTATTGTGCTCTCGGTAATGATTATTCCTTTTGTCCTGAACATGATGATCGACATCATGAAAACTGTGCCACTCGAATTGAAAGAAGCTTCTTATGCGCTTGGCGCTTCGCGTTGGTACACCATAAAACATGTGGTGGTAAAGAAAGTGTTACCGGGCATTATTTCATCAAGTGGTTTAGGCATGTCGCGTGCTTTTGGCGAAACCATTGCCGTGTTGATGGTGGTTGGAAACGTGGTGAAAACGCCAACAGGTGTTTTTCAACCCGGATATCCCTTACCCGCTTTGATTGCAAACAATTACGGCGAAATGATGAGTATCCCGTTATACGATTCTGCCCTTATGCTGGCTGCCCTCATTTTGCTTGTCGTGGTGCTGTTTTTTAATGTGCTTTCGCGATGGCTAATTCTTAAAACACAAATCAATTGATTATGCGGTTGAAATTTAACGAAGAGTCGTTTTTTCGGGTTTTGATGTTTTTGTCTACCGTTTCGATAGCAACCCTTCTGCTAATCATTATTTTGAGTATTCTCATAAAGGGCATTCCATCGCTAAGCTGGCAAATGTTAACCAGCATACCTGAAGGAGGGTTTTATTTTGGAAAATCGGGAGGTATCCTCAACGCGATTGTTGGCTCATTGTATTTGTCGCTGGGAGCAGTGTTTCTGGCTTTTGTCGCAGGACTGCCCATTGCTTTGTACATGAATGTTTATCTCATAACCCGGCCACGACTCGTGAATTCAATCAGGTTTGCATTTGATGTGTTGTGGGGTGTTCCTTCGGTAGTTTATGGGGCGCGTTTGGTTTTATGGTCATGGTTTATTTTGGAGTTAAGACTTCATTGTTAGCCGGTACAATAACGATGAGCTTGCTTATCTTGCCCATTATGGTTCGGGCTTTGGATGAGCCCCTTCGTTCCATCCCCCGGGGATTGCTCGAATCGGCTCTTTCGTTAGGTTCCACACGATCCGAGATATCTTACCGGATATATAGTCGTGAGGCGTTTCATGGTATTATTACCGCCATCTTGCTGAGTTTTGGCAGAGCTATCGGTGATGCAGCGTCGGTACTATTTACTACAGGGTACACTGATTATTTGCCCGAATCGTTGCTTCAACCCACTGCTACTTTGCCTTTAGCGATATTTTTTCAGCTTTCGTCTCCTATTCCTGCCGTGCAGGACAGAGCCTATGCCGCTGCAACGGTGTTGGTAGTTATCGTTTTGTTGGTCAGTTTGTCGTCGCGGTATCTGGCGGCAAAGCACCGGAATTTTTAACTATATGAGAATGGATAACAAGATAAAAATAAAAGAACTAAACCTTTCAGTGGCCGGTCAGCCGATTTTGAAAAACATCCGTTTGGATATTCCAAAAAATAAAATCACAGTCATTCTAGGGCCTTCGGGTTGTGGTAAAACCACCTTGTTAAAAACCCTGAACCGCCTTTCTGACCTGATCCCCGGCGTTCAACGTAGTGGACAGGTTTTTCTTGAAGACAAGGATATCCTGAATGGCGGAATGGATTTGGTGGATATCAGGCGCAAAATGGGTCTGCTGGCTCAGCGCCCTTATCCGTTGCCCATGAGCATTTTTAACAATATATCGTACGGACTTAGGATTAGTGGCCGGCATAAAAAAAAGTTACTTGAAAAGCGCGTTGAACATTATTTGAAGATGGTGAATCTGTGGGATGAGGTGAAAGACAGGTTGCATGGTTCTGCGTCGGATTTGTCTATTGGTCAGCAACAAAGACTCTGTCTGGCACGCGGTTTGGCCGTTGATCCTGAAATTATTCTGGCCGATGAGCCAACTTCAGCTTTAGATCCTATTTCGAGCCGTGCTATTGAAGAGAAGTTCCTTGAACTTAAAAATCAATATACTATCGTTATGGTTACCCACATCCTCAGGCAAGCCAAACGCATGGCCGATTATGTGGTGTTTATGTATTTGGGCGAGATAATTGAGTGTGGTACACCGGACGAATTATTTAATAATCCGCAACATCCTATTACTAAGTCGTATCTGAGCGGACAGTTTTACTAAATGGTTTTTTGTGCCGATTGCATGAAGCAGTAACTTTTAATATCCGGTTACCGGTTTGAAAATAGAATCCAAAAACGTTATGGTCATGAAATTTTTAAAACATGTCAGATTCTTAGCCTTGTTTTTTGGCTGTGTTGTCGCCTTACAAGCAAGTGCGCAATTTAATTTTGATGCTTCAATCAGGCCACGAGCGGAGTATCGATACGGTTATAAACGCCTTGCTCAAAATGATTTAGATCCTGTCTTCATCGTAACCCAACGCAGCCGGCTTGGTGGTACTTTCAAGTCTGACCGGATAACTTTAAGGTTATCGATACAAGATGTCCGCGTATGGGGCGATGAAAGTCTGACTTCCGGCTCAGGTGTTTTTGGCGATGAGGCAAGTATCGATGTGGCTGAAGCATGGGTTAAATATCAGGCAAATAGTCACTTTTCTGTGGTGGCCGGGCGACAAGCATTGGCTTTGGACGATGAACGATTGCTTGCCAGCCGAAACTGGAATCAACATGCCTTGTTTTATGATGCCGTGCTCATGACTTATGCTTCGGGTGGAACAACGGTGAAGGCAGGAGCATCCTACAACAACCAGGCGGATGTGCTCTTCCGTGAACCGTACAGTCCAAAAAAAATGAAGGCACTTGGGTTTGTTCATTTGAACCAAAAGTATGCCTCAGGTATTTCTTTGTCGTGCATTGCTTTGGTGAGTGGTTTTACCCAAACTGATACCACCTTAAGCGTTTTCAGCAAGCTTACTTCAGGGATAATGTTGGAGTATACACGTGCTTCGTTTAGTTTTATGTCAAATTTCTATTACCAGTTTGGGAAGGAAGTGAATTCGGGTCAAATTCTTGATGCCAATGCCTACAACTTAAACCTGAAAGGAAAATATAAAAGGTCACGCTATGTGGTGGAGATGGGGTTCACGCTTTTATCCGGTGATAAATCCGGAGATGCCCAGGCAGGAAAAACACATTTGTTTGACCTGTTGTACGGAGCACGTCACAGATATTACGGGTATCTTGACTATTTCAGCAATCTGGGCAGTGCCACGGGCAGGGGAGGTTTGAATGATGGTTTCGTGGTGTTTAATTACAGTTTAAACGAGAAGGTCCATGCTTTTGTCCATTATCATTTGTTTTATCTGAATAAACTCCCCGTTGCTCTGCAAAGCCCAACGGGTGAAGCCTCTGCTTCACTTTATCTGGCTTCGGAACTCGATTTGGGAGTCCAGATGAATTACAAGGATTATGTCAGCCTGCAAACCGGATACTCATTTATGTTGCCGGGTGTGCAAATGAAAAAACTTCAGCACATTTCAGGAAATTCACCTTTCTCTTCCTGGGTATGGCTTATGATGACGGTTTCGCTAAAGGGTTAACTCGAGTTTCGCAGTTAAACCTGTTTATTGAAAATCAGATAATTTAATTATTATCAAACTTAAATGACATTGATAAACTGTTAATCACAGATTCCAATCCAGCTCAGAAATTTTCTCTGTGAACCTCTGTGACTTCTTTGTGAATCTCTGTGTAACAACCTTCTAGCTGTGCCACCAAGAACCACAAAGTAGCCACAAAGGTGACACGAAGGTCAAAATTATATTACCTTTTATTGACAATCAGATGTGAGAGCTCAAAAAATTACATGCGAAACAAGGGGGGTAATTGTATCCTATTTTTCAAGCAACCCTTTGAGGTCGCCGGTAAGTTTAGCTTTCCCAATGGGTTTCGACAGGATGGTGTGGTCTTTGCCGAGGATAAAAAGGGTAGGGGTGGCAGCAATGCCATAAGTATTAATAACCGGTCCTTCCCAGCCTTTAAGCTCTCCTACGTTATGCCACTGGTAATTTCCTGCTTTTATAGCCTCACGCAGTGGTTGCTCTGATTCGTCTACAGAAATGGCGATCACATCAAACTCCTGCCTTGTGGTTTGGTCGTAGTAGGTTTTAAGCACGGGCAACACTTCATCGCAATGCGGACACCAGCTGGCCCAAAAAATCAGTACTGTGGTGTTGGCTTTTATCGAATCCAGCGAGAGGGGTTTTCCGTTTAAGTCAACTGTTGAAAAGGAAGGAGCTTTTTGTCCCAAAGCCAGTTTTCTGATGTACTCGAGCTTGTTGCCAAGTCGTTCCTTGCGTTCGGTGTTTTCGCAAAACTCCTCCAAACGACTGCTGTTGGCGATATGTTCCAGACCACGTTCGAAGCCGATTCCTTCAAATCCTTTGATCAGGAAATCAACCAGAAATTCGTAAACGGCCTGGTTAGCCTGCGCCTTGTTTAAAACCGTGTCGACAGCAATAAGCAAGTTGTCTTCAAGTGTTTCCTGGCTGTTGGCGTTGTACTGCGAAAGCGACAGGTACTGCACCACTTTGGAAGTGAGGAAACTGCTGTTGATGAGCAAGGTGTCGGTAAAATCAACCTGATCAAAATAATGTTGTTTAAGGTAATTGTTTTCTTGCTCCTCTGTTAATCCTGTTGGGGCAATAACAGGTTGGTCTACTTTTATGTATTTGGCGGCAAGTGTGTTTGGGTTTTCAAGTATAATATTCTCAACACGCTGGTCGAGCTGCTCTTTGAGTTGCCTGAATTGCCCGGTAATGAGCTTATAGAAAGGGTCTTCGCGGGGATAGTTTTTTACCAAAGGCTGAAGTAAGTCCATTTTGTACAGGTTCAGCCCTTTCAGAAACAGATAGTCGTAGTAAATCAGGTTTTCTATCGAGCTGATGATCTGAATGTCATCCTGGCCGCTAAACCCCGTGGTGGTGAAAGTAATGTCTTCGTGGTTGTAAATGAGTTCAACGGCTTTTTCAGGCCCGTTTATGGTAATGTACATACCAACCGGGCTGGTGGTTTTGTCCAGACTAAATGAAAAAGCTCCGGTGTCGTCAGTGTGGGTTGTGTCGACAAAGGTGCGGTTTTCGCCCGAAACGCGCATGAGGTAAATTTTTTCGTTGGCCAGACCAGTAAATGATCCGTTAATCTGGTTTCGATCCTGAGCACTTACCACTAAACACAGGCTCAAAAGCATTAGTATGGCGATGGGTCTTATCATATTTTTTTTTGCCAAAATTAGCAGAAACTACTTTTCAGTCAGAACAGTTTTAAAATTTAATCGTAATATTGTTACGAATAAATGCCTGTTTTCCGTTTAAAATGGCCTTTTGGCCTGATATATTTAAAGATTAACACAAAGAAATCAATCATGCAGCTTGTTAAAACTACTGTCAGTGAACATGTTGGTGTTATCACGATCACCAACGATGAAAAAAGAAATGCCTTGAGCCTGGATCTGCTACAAGAATTTTGTCTGGCTTTTGATTATTTAGAGAAAGAGGAGGCACGGGTTGTAGTCCTCAGAAGTAATCCCGGAGCGCAAGTTTGGTCGGCAGGGTTGGACATCAGTGAGCTGCCTGAACCCGGGAAAGATCCGCTACCATACAACCACCCGCTTGAGCAGGCGATGCGCAGGATTGAAGATTTTCCCGCTCCCGTCATCGCTATGATTGAAGGGACAGTTTGGGGAGGAGGCTGCGACATGGCTTTTACCTGCGATATCCTGATTGGATCACCCAATTGTTCGTTTGCCATAACTCCAGCCAAAATTGGTGTTCCGTATAATGTTGTCGGACTAACTCATTTCCTGAATATTGTGGAGATGAACATAGCCAAAGAAATGTTTTTTACGGCAAAGCCAATAACTTCCGACCGGGCATACAACCTGGGCATTATCAACCATCTTATCGCTGTGGAGGAATTGGAGTCGTTTACCATGAAAATGGCGCGCGATATTTCGTTGAACAGCCCGTTGGCCATTGCCGTTATCAAGCAACAACTAAACCTGCTGGGCAAGGCCCGCCCAATGAACGCTTCCATCTATGAACAGATCACTGAGCTGCGACGAAAAGCTTACAATAGTTTCGACTTTTTGGAAGGAAAACGGGCTTTCTTCGAAAAGCGACACCCGGTTTTTAAAGGAGAATAAAAGTTGCCCAGCTTGTTTGGGCTTGTTTTGTGAAGTTTAGTTACATTTGTCTGGTATTAAAATTTTAATTGTTATCATAACTGCTATGAGTCGTCATCTGCTGCCATTTTATTTATTGATATCCTTCGTAACCGCTAATCTTTTTTTGAAGGCACAAACCCCTACTACACAAGATTGTCTGGGGGCTGTCCCGGTTTGTGATTTTATTTACGTGGAGGAACAAACCGCTTCAGGGAATGGTAATTACAACGAAATACCGGTTGGTCAGACTTGTCCTTCTCATTGTATGGACGGTGAAAAAAACAGCCGATGGTATATTTTTACTGTGATTGAAAGTGGTGCATTAAGGTTTGAGATTACGCCCCAAACTCCTTCCGATGATTACGATTGGGCTGTTTTTAATTTAACCGACCATACCTGCGACGAGATATGGGCAAACTCTCTCGAAATGATGAAAAGCTGTAATGCCGCCGGTGGACCAGGTTATCAGGGAACTACCGGGGTTAGTACGCCAAATGGAGGAATGATTAACTGCAATGGAGGAGGCGCAACCAGTAAATGGAATGCTGACCTGCAGGTGTGGGAAGGGGATACCTATGTGTTGGTGGTGAGCGATTGGACGCAAACTCCCGGTGGGTACACCCTGGATTTTAGTGCTTCTACGGCAGCCATTTTCGACGACCAAAAACCCTTTATCGAGTATGTCGGTGGTGATTTGATTACAGCCTGTGGTACGAACGAAATTCTGGTTCGGTTTAACGAAAATGTAAAATGCAGCTCGGTTCAGCCTGGCGATTTTGTGCTCGAAGGGCCGGGTGGACCTTATACCATCAACAGCATTTATGGTTATAACTGCGATCTGGGCGGTGCTAACGAGAGAGAATATACGCTGTTTATCGATCCGCCAATCTATCAGGGTGGTGACTTTAGTTTAGGTCTCACCCTCTTTAGCGCCATCTCTGATGCTTGCAACAACTACGCGCAATCGGCACAATTTCCTTTCGTGGTGGAGTTGGATTCACCCGATGCCAATGCCGGTGACGATCAATCGATAGCTTATGGAGCCAACGCAACCCTCAACGGGAGCGCCACCGGAGGGTCGGGATCTTATGAATATTCCTGGACTCCTTCCGAATTACTCGACGATCCCGCTTTGTCCCAGCCAACTACCATCAACCTTACTATTTCTACTCCTTTCTATCTGCTGGTAAGCGATTTGGTGTCCTATTGTCAAAGTCAGGATACAGTTTGGGTAAATATTATCGGAGGACCATTGTCAATAGCGGTAAGCGCTTCATCAACAGCCGTGTGCAGTGGAGAACGGGTCGATCTGCTGGCCTCAACAGGAGGTGGTTCAGGAGCATACCTTTACACTTGGTCATCAGTGCCTCCCGGATTTAGTTCCGATCAGCAAAACCCATCGGTTTATCCCACCGAAAGCAGCTGGTACAAAGTGGTAGTGGCGGATGGTTTTAGCACGCTTACCGATAGTATTTTTGTCGCTGTTCACGAGACCCCTGTGGCCGACGCCGGCATCGATCAGGTCATCAACGAGGGAACAATAACCACANTGCACGGCACGGCATCAGGCGGTTCGGGTAACTACCAATACCAGTGGGAGCCTGCCAACTGGCTTGTTCAAAACAATGTNCCCGACCCCACTACAAAACCACTTTATGAACCCACACTTTTTACCCTGCTCGTAAGCGATGGTAATGGGTGNCAAAGTGATCCATCTCAAATGTTGGTCAACCCGGCAGGTGATGGCTTGTCTGCATTTCCTCTGGCCGATCCGGTGGAAATATGTCAGGGTGAGTCGGCCCATATTTCGGCGAATGCCACGGGAGGTGGCTTATCTTATACTTATGCATGGACTTCATCACCTCCGGGTTTTACTTCTGATCAGTCCGATTTTTCAGTAGCTCCGCTCGAAACCACCAGGTACGATCTGGTTTTGCGCGATCAGTTTGGAAACGAATTCACTGCCCATACCACCATCACTGTAAACGACCTGCCCGTAATCAATCTCGTGCCCTCCGGCTATCCAATGTTGGGTGATGATACCCTGGTGG
>JGI10211J34971_10000749_pt1 | contig 27029 bp, 49 predicted proteins | sample Etolagsediment_FD_34971 | JGI IMG/M metagenome (IMG submission 34971)
AATCAATATGGTGATCAAATTGTGACTGTGTGCTTGGAATGGGATTTAGACAAGCATATTTCCACAGAATACATACCAGAAAAGTTGACAGCATCTCAGATTGAACAGCACACCAAGATGTCTTTAATAACCTACAATTAAATTTTTATTGTGGTCCAAACATTATCTGGACAAACATCATATTTGATGTTGAGTTGTTTGAGTGCTTGTTGGATGGCAGGAAAATCAACATCGTGTCCAGTCAAACCTTGATCAGTTTTCAACAAAGGTCTATAGGCTTCGATATCTTTTATTACATTTTTGGTACCATGTCCTGCATCTATAAAAACAAAATCTATTTTTTCATTTATATTTTTGTGCTGTTCCCAACTGATTCCACTCAGCACAATTAATCTTTCACCATACTTTTCTTTGATGCCTGGTTTCATAAATTGACTGACATCCTTGTCTACAGCATACATTTTTAATTTAGGATTATGATCTAACAGATGGAACAGTGTGCGTCCAAACCTTACACCCACCTCAACTCCTACGGTCCAGTTGTGTTGTTTTATTAAATGATCTAGATAGTGTTCTCGTCCTGATACACCATGCCAACGCACAGTCAATGGCAGTTTGTTTCTAATTTTTGCCATAGTTAATGGATTGTTTTAGGTGATGAGTTTTTGTGTTGTTGTAAGGCAACCAATTCATAATCAATTCTTTTTTGAAAATATTCGATCACTATCTGATTCTTCCACAATTGTCGTTGGTCAACAGGATCTTCTGATTCTGATAATTTTTTATTTTGATGTGTTAGATGATCGATCTCTTCTTGATATAAATCAAGTAGACTAATTTCTTCCATGTGATCATAGTCCTGATGCATAAAAATATTTATGCATTTGTGGAGTTGTCAAGACCCAGTTGAGTGACGTTATCAAATCCAAATTTGCCAAAAGCAAACAAATTAAATGCCACACAATATCTTTCTGTATCACTTCTGCTTGGCAGTACAGAATGATCCAATGTGCTAGGAAATAATACGAGCATATTATTTTTAGGTTTTATTGCCCAACCCAAGGCATTGAATGTGTTTAAATTATTACCTTTGTAAGGAATATTGACTGTGGGAGTAAAAATATTATAAAGTGTTTTGTCTTTATGAAAAACTATTTCGCCACTATCGTCGTCTGTCTGTATGTAAAACACACCACTGATCATAGAATTTACGTGTGTATGAGCACCACTTTCATCACCTTTAAGGTGTTTCACTGCCCAACTGTTGGTCATTTCAAATCTAGCAGAAGGATCTATATCTAATGCATCATATAAAAAATGCTCACAGGATTTCATAATCTTGTCCTTTAAATTTTTTAATTGAGGATCATCCAATAAAAATTTGTTTGGAGTGCCATATCCATTATCAGCAGGAAATCTCACGTACTCTAATTGTTTGATATATTCTATATCTGATGATGCAACTTGTTCCACATCGGTCTGATAAAGAGGTATGCCAAACAGTGGTGTAATTTTATAATTGTTGTTCATTTTGTATTTTGAATATAAAGTTTAACACAATTCTAGTGGAGTTGTCAATAGGATTTGTGCTGGTGTGATACCAATCACTCTCAAACAGCACTGCTGTATTTTTTTTGGGTAATGCTGTATCTTGTATCTGTAAATTATCAAAACCTTGATTGCCTTTTTTGTCAAACATCACAGTATCTCCATCAGAGTCATTCACATAGTATATCAAACTGTGCCATCCCGCTGTGTCTCGATCCACGTGAGGACAATTTACAATCTGTTTGCCACTGTGATTTTGTGTTAATAGATTTGCTTTGACTCTGCCCATTTCTACAATTTCTTTATCAAGACTGTTTAGAATAGGTTCAACCAAATTCCAATATGGACTCAAAGGTTTTTGATCGTACAACAAATGTATGAACTGTCCAGACTCATACAATTCGAATGAATTGGATTCGCCCACAACCTGTTTCACTTGTGGCGGCACTGTGCCTGGCAGATAGTGCCAATCAAATTTGAACGAAGTTATTGTGTCGTGTAGTTGATTGTATGCTGTTTCTGATAATATGTTTTCTATTCTTTTGAACACATATTATTTTATCCAGCCAATCTTCTTTCCTGCTTTCACTCTGGCATCATGTTCTGCCACAGTGCCTGGAAATCTCCATGCCCATATAGCCACCAACAGCATGAATACGCCTGACCATAACACTGCTTTCATGTTGCCTGTGAAATACCAAGTGAATGCCAATGTAGAACTCATCACCAATATCATGGCATATTTGCCTTTGGTAGGGAACACTCTTTTTTTGGTCCAGTTGGTTAAGAACTTGCCAAACCATGGATGGTTATACAACCATGCTTCCATACGGGGTGAACTTTTAGCAAATGCCCATGCGGCAATCACTAAAAATATTGAAAAAGGAATTCCTGGTGTTACAAACCCTATGTAGGCAATACCCACACATAGGAATCCTAGTGCTTGATACATATATTTTTTAATCATAAATCTCCTCTAGTGCTAGTTTAAGTTTTTCTACTAAATCATAGATCATTGCTTCTGTGTGCATGGGTGTAGGAGCAAACCTTAATCGTTCAGTGCCTTTGGGCACTGTGGGATAATTGATGGGTTGAACATATATTTCATGTTTTCTCAACAGTATATCGCTCACTTGTTTACACTTCACAGCATCACGTATCATTACAGGAACTAGATGCGAGTCATTTTCTAAAACTTCAATATCTGCTTCCTTTAATAATTCTTTTAATAATTTTACATTTTCTTGGTGACGTTCTCTTAACCGTCTACCTTCATCAGTTTTCAATAATTTCACTGCGGCTAACACTCCAGCACATACCACAGGAGATATTGATGTGGTGAAGATAAAACCTGCTGACACATGACGTATGGCATCCAAGGCTGTCTGTTCCCCCACAATGTAACCGCCACCCACACCGTATGCTTTGCCACAGCCTGCTGATATGAAATCTACTCTATCCATCATGCCAATCTTTTCCAACCAACCAGCACCATTTTCACCATACAATCCTATTGCGTGAACTTCATCACAATATGTTATTGCGTTGTATTTGTCTGCCAAATCGCAAATGTCAGAAATTAAACCTATGTCTCCACCCATGCTATACACAGTTTCGAATACAATACAAGGAGTACCCGACACGGCTTTCAGTTTGTTTTCTAGATCCTCCAAATCATTATGACGGAAAATGTGCTTAGGAGCCTTGCTGTTAACAATACCCTGAACGATAGATGCGTGGTTCTCGCTATCACTTACAAACTCCAGATCCGGTATGATTTTACTTAGAGCAATCAACGTCCATTCATTTGCGACAAAGGCGGACGTGTGTACTAGGGCAGACTGCTTTTTGTGGAGCCTTGCTAACTCCAATTCCAATGCTACATGATAATGAGTGGTACCTGATATGTTTCTTGTACCGCCACTGCCTGCGCCTGTTTCATCCAGTGCTGTCTTCATTGAATCAATAATGTCTTTGTGTTGACCCATGCCTAGATAATCGTTGGAACACCAATTGATCACAGTCTTGATATTGATAGCATTGTACCACAATGTCTCAGGGTATTCTCCTGCTTTACGCAAGATATCGTTAAAGACTCTGTAATTGCCAGAGGTCTTCAATTGATCGATAACATCTTGAAAGTGTTTGATTGGTAGCATACCAGTATTTAGTTATATGCTCTGTTTAATTAGATGTATTTGTCAATCACCTGTTTGGAACATATCTGTATGGCTTTTTCGTAGATTTGTTCCACCGGAGTGTTTAATAAAAGTTCTTTGGTAGGTTCAGCAGTCATCCAACACTTGCTATTGATCTCGCCTTCCAGTTGTCCAGGTGACCACACACTCAATCCACTGAAGCATCTCCAAGATGATGGTTGATCTTCTTCGTGAAGTTTTTTCAACATTTGAGCATCACTGGTCAAACTGAAACCGTTGCCTAATTTTAAAGTGTTTCGACAACCCCATTCATCTGTGTGAAGCAACAGGATACTTTCTTGATTGACTGGTCCACCTGAGTAAATCAAATCTTGTACCTTCACAGTTTTAAAACCTTTGACTTCCAGTATCTTTTTTAATTTTGTTTTGGTTGGTTTGTTGAGAATTAAACCAGCCACGTGTTGTGATGATTCTTCATACAGCAACACCACGCTTCTATCAAACACGCCATCTGCTCGCATACGAGGTGTGGAGACTAATATTTTATTTTGCCAAACTGGTTGAATCATTTGCTGTACAATGGTAATGGTCCGCCATAAGGCTTTCCTTTGATTTTCTTTCCTGAAACGTACACTCTCTTTTTGCCTATCTTGTAGGACTTTTTACCAGAACGTTTTCTATAACCCTGTGATTTACAACTTGCCAATTGACTGGCACCCAGTGCGTGATCAGGTTTCTTGCTTCTGCACAATGCTTTGCTGGCTGGTCCTGCTTCATTTATAACAATTTCGTGTACTCTCATAAAAATATTTAGCGATATTTGTCTGCTGGATCTCCTGTCTGAACCTCTGGCAACAGTTTGAATGTGAGTGCTTTGCGAGTGCCTCGTGTGGTGTTTATGACCACATCTCCAGACTTTTCAAAGTGTTCTATTTTTGTGATGGTTGCTTTTTCTTGTTTTTGACCAACTAGAATTTCTTGTCCTAGTGCTAGATTGATCTGAATGGATTTCATATTCATAACTTCCTCCATTAGATAAGTTGAATGTACTTGTATTTATCGTGCTAGGATAGTGTCCATGGCTTCCACTATTTCTTTGGCAGAATAGTTGGGTTCGCTCTCCAACAATTTCAAGTCGTGTTCTCTATCAAGATATTTGAATTCCACTTTGACTGGATTGTATTGCTGTAACCATACCAACACTGTTCTTGGATCAAATGCTCCACAGGTGTACACATCAAGTTGTATCATGTGCGGTGAACACTCGTCCCATGAGTGCATCACAATGTGTGAAGTTTCTATGATGGTGGCCACGGTGAGTCCTCTGTTGCCAACCATGTCGCAATACTTGGCATAAGGTCCCATCAATATCTTCATATTGATGCGTTCCACAAGATCTTTGATTGAATTAATTGCTGTTGTTTCATCTGTAGGAGCATTGGTGACCTCTGCTCTAATTATGATGTGTTTGTGTTCTAACACTTGTCCCATTTCCACTGCTCCTTGCTTTAGAAGTTAAATGATTATTTATGAAAAGCCAATAAAACTAACACTTTATAGAGCATTGACAATTCGGTTTCTGTGTGTTAATATAAAGCATGAAAAAAATATTGTCAACAATTATTTTGCTGGTCACTTTACAAGGTTGTTCAGCAACTGTGGGCGAGTGGCAAAAAGGTGCCAAAGCACCAGGCTACAGAGCACACGATGTCTGCTTTATCTGTGGAGAACAGATCAAGTTTATTCCCAACGAACCATACAGTTGGTCAAAATTTGTTGAAGAAACAGACTACTACAACAATTCAGACACAGTGAAGGTTCCTTGGTAAAAAAACGCCAAGGTTTATGCGGATTTTAAGGCATTGACTGTTGGTAACCAAATGTGTTATAATTGTAAAACTAAGGAGGAATAATGTACGTAGAACAAAATAAAGAAAGAATTGCTGATCTGGAGCGACAAAAAATTGCTCTTAAGGATCAATTACAATTTGAAACAAAAACAGCATCAATCATCAGAATTGAAGAAGAACTGTATGAAATTGATGACACAATTAAAAAATTAACACAACCTGTGAGACCAGCATGAAGAAAAAATTTAAGATTGCTAAGGACAGTATGTTGAGAGATTCCATGTTCTGGTATATCACCATTATTGCTGTGTCTTACTTTGGCGCGATTATGTGGGGTGTTGCTCGTGGATAATTTGTATTTTATACTAGGTATTGCAATGATCATCTACTTCAGTTACCGATTGGGTAAAGACCGAGGCACCCTGTTGGCAAGTGAAAGAGTGGTGGACATAATGATTGCCATGGGCTATCTAAAAGAAAAAGCCAATGGAGAAATTGAAACGGTAGACAATGAGCAGTCTAAGTAAAATATTTGAACCCAGCAAGGATAGGCTGATTCGTAATGCTAGAAACTGTATGAACTCAGCACAAGACCCTTGGTTCAGAGCATATTGGGAAAAGGTTTTAAATCACTTATTAAAAGTTTACAAAAGATATGACTGATAACAAATACGTTAAACTGGATGAAAAGATCAAGGCGTTGAACTCCACAAGAGTTTACAAGAAGATTACACCCTTGCACGATCTCAGTTGGTATGTGAAGTGGGTTTCTGTATTTTTTGTGATCGCAGGTTGGATGTTGAATTCAATCAATCTGTTTCCTTACAGTGTGATGGTGCAGTTGATTGGAGTGGCAGGTTGGCTGTGGGTAGGTTTTTTATGGCATGACAGAGCATTAATCGTGTTGAACAGCATTGGGGTTGCCATACTCACAATGGGTTTATTGAAAAATTTTATAGGAGTATAGATGTCAGACGAAATCAAAAAGAAATTGAAGATCACAGATGATCATGAAAGAATCTATGACGAAATGATGGAAGAGATGATCAACAAAGCAGTGGACAATGATCCGCAAATGGTTGCCAGTGTGTTCTTGGCATTGGGATTGAAGATGTATAGATCTTGTTTGCCTAAAGAAGATTTCCAAAGATTGATGAACGATGTGTGCTCGTCTGCTGTGGACATAGAACCGTTTGTTAAAGAAAAGAAAGAGAGTGTACATTGACTAGAAAAATAGGAAAAAAGAAATTGATAGAAATATTAAAAGGAGAGGATAAGATACCTCAAGAGTATCAGGACCTAGCAGATTGTATCAGAAGTGATCAGGTACCTGCCAGTGATGTTGCGAAGTTTTTCCAAGACAAGAAATTTTACAATTGGTACAAAAAGAAATACTTGACATACTAAACTAATGATTGTAAAATACAAAAAAAGGCAAAAAGAAAGGCAATTATGATAAAAGGAATAGTGATAGGTGCTGTTGGAATGTACATTTATCTTGTGCAACCAGAATGGGCATCTTCCATTATTGAATTTGTGTCTAACACATACGATTCAATCATGGCAAACATTCAGAATGAACAGTAGCATTAATCATTCTGGATAAACAATAGAAAGTATATGAGAAGTTATAAAGTTTCAAACGACGATGAAAAATCTTCTGAAGAGAAAAAAGCAGAACAAGAACGTCTTATGAAAGAATTTCTTGCCAAAGGCGGCAAGATTGAAAAAATTCCTTATGGTGTAACCAATCAAGACATGGGCAAAGGCAACTCCAATAATTTTTATGACCCACCAGAAACTGTAACACCCAAAACTTGGAGAGCCAGAAAAACCAGAGCCAAAAATAAAGGCAAAAAAAAGTAGTTAACTGTTACTTTAATTTTTTTCATTATCAAAAATTACTGGTAAATAATTATATGTACAAAACTGTAAAGAGCATCATGGTTGCTCTATTTTTTATGACTGCTGTTTCAACAGCAGACAGCACCCCGCCACAATCTCCCAATAAACCAGGTGGCTACCACTGGCAACTGATTCCTGCCATATGTGGACCTGAAGCAAGAGTATTGGAAGACTTAACCAATCAAGGATTTGTACCTGTGAACATGAGTTTGGGCAGAGAGAACAGCAATCCCAACGGTGAACCTGTGTTTTTGATCACTTATTTTTTAAGGCAAGACATGACTGGCACAGCGGCTACCCTCACCATACCTACCAGTAATGATGCCTGTATCTTGTACATCACTCACGATTTGACATTCACAGCACCAGAATAACATAAACAATTGGTATGAGACCAATTGAATATCCTGTCAAAACCTATTACCTCTACACCACGGACGAAGAATGTTATGAAGTGTTTGCCATGGATGTTCAAGATGCTTACGAAACTCTACTGGAAAACGAACCCACACTCACAGTGCATGACATTAAATTGGTAAAGGAATATGCCTGTGCCAAACCGCACGAAACCATTCATTAAAGAACCAAGAACCTCTTGACAAACATTGAAAAATGCTTATATAATGCTGTGTATTACACATTAAACGGAGTAAAATTAAAATGGCAATAAATGGAAAAGTTAAACAAGTAGAATTTGGATCTAGAAATAGAGCGAAACTTTTAAAAGGTGTTGATATCTTAGCAAATGCTGTTAGAACTACACTTGGACCCAAAGGTAGAAATGTTGTGCTTCAAAGAACATGGGGAGCACCAGCAGTAACCAAAGACGGAGTGACTGTCGCAAGAGAAATTTTATTGAAAGATGATCTAGCCAACATGGGTGCTCAAATGGTTAAGGAAGTTGCCAGCAAAACCAATGATGAGGCTGGTGATGGTACAACCACAGCCACAGTATTAGCACAGGCAATAGTGAAAGAAGGAAGCAAATATGTCACAGCAGGCATGAATCCAATGGATTTAAAACGAGGTATAGATCGAGCCACAGATGCCATTGTGGAACAATTAAAAAAGATTTCAAAACCTTGTGATACACAAAATGAAATAGAACAGGTAGGAACAATATCTGCCAATTCCGACAAACAGATAGGCACCATGATAGCAGAAGCCATGGAAAAAGTTGGCAAACAAGGTGTGATCACAGTTGAAAAAGGAAAAACTTTAAAAAATGAATTAGAAGTTGTTGAAGGATTACAATTTGACAGAGGATTTATGAGTCCTTACTTCATAAACAATCCAGAAAAACAAATTGTAGAACTGGAAGATGTTTATGTAATTCTCACAGGCAAGCATATTAGAAATATTCAAGAGATTGTACCGTTGTTAGAAGAACTGGCAAAGAAAAATAAACCTTTCCTATTTGTATGCGAAGACGCAGAAGGAGAAGCACTTGCCACTTTGGTCATGAACAATGCTAAAGGCACAATAAGATGTGCTTCAGTGTGGGCTCCAGGTTATGGCAACAGCAGGAAAGCCATGCTGGAAGACATGGCAATATTAACTGGTGGACAAGTGATTTCGGAAGAAACAGGTTTGTCTTTGGAAAAAGCAAAATTAGAACATCTTGGACAAGCATCAAGAATAGTGATTGACAAAAACACAACTACTATAATTGGTGGTAAAGGATTAAAATCTAAAATAGAAGAAAGAGTTGTTGCCATCAAAACACAGATCGAGCAGAGTGAAGGTGGAGACGATAAAAAGAAATTGGAAGAACGCTTGGCAAAAATGACTGGAGGAGTTGCTGTTATCAGAGTAGGAGCCGCTACAGAAGTCGAAATGAAAGAAAAGAAAGATCGTATTGAAGATGCCTTGAACGCAACCAAAGCCGCAGTAGAAGACGGTATTGTACCTGGAGGTGGAGTTGCTTTGATTAGAGCCAAACAAAAAATTCAAAATCTCAAAGGTGACAATGAAGATCAAACAGCAGGTATTCAAATTGTACTGAAAGCAATAGAATCTCCTGTTAGACAGATAGTTGCCAACGCAGGAGGATCTCCAGATGTTGTGGTCAATGAAATAATGAAAGGTTTAGATAACTTTGGTTATGATGCAGGCACAGGAAAATTTGGCAACATGATCGAATTGGGCATTATAGATCCTACCAAAGTGACCAAAACAGCATTGATAAATGCCGCCAGCATAGCAGGATTGCTGATAACGTCAGAAGCATCTGTGTATGATGCTCCTGAAGATGTTAAAAAAGATTGGAACCCTGTAGGTGAAACCAATATGAAAGAAGGCGACTTCTACGATTAGTCAATGATTTTTCAATGTCTAAGAAAATTTGGATAGTTCAAAAACACAACCTCTCTTCAGTCAGATATGAAACTGAGCGACTGCTTGAAGAAGGCGGTAAAGGCACACATCTTATACTGTACAACACAGTGGATCTCATCATCAGCAGGGAGGACAGGAAATCCATCAGGGTGAGGGGACAGACTGTGAGTCTACCGGACATAGTGTTACCTAGGACAGGTTCCGGCACGAGACATTTCGGTGCCTCGGTGTTGAGACATCTGGAGAGGTTAGGAGTCAAGACAGTCAACAAGAGTGATGCTGTGGAAACAGTGGCGGACAAGGTGTACGCACATCAGATCATCAGCCAAGCGGACATACCAAATCCCAAGACTATGTTGGTGAAACATCCTGTGGATCCTGTGCTGGTGGAGAAACAGATCGGTTTTCCCTGTATAGTGAAAGTGCTGAGTGGATCATATGGCAAGGGCATATATCAATCAAACAACAAGCAATCATTCAAGGACCTATTGGAGTTCATACACAACATCAAACCCGACGAGCCCATCCTGGTGCAGGAATTCGTCAACAGCAGACCCGGCGTGGATGTGAGGGTCATCGTGGTGGGAGACAGATGCCTGGGAGCGATGCAGAGAATAGCCACCGACGGATCATTCAAGGCCAACATCACCCGAGGGGGTGTGGCGGAGAACGTTCAACTAACACCAAGGATGGAAGAGTTGGCACTGAAGACAGCAAAAGTATTGGATTTGGAAATCGCCGGAGTTGATCTGTTGTATGACAACGGAGACTTCAAGGTGTGTGAGGCTAATTCGGCACCAGGTTTTAAAGGTTTTGAAAAAGCAACTGGTGTTAATGTGGCCAAAGCCATCATGCAATACACAAGGCAACAAATATAACACATATTTTGCCAAAAACTCTTGACATTTTGAAAAGAGTGCTTATATAACACACATAAACATTAATACTCGCTTATAAAGGAGGATATACTATGAGCAAAATAATAGGAATAGACTTGGGTACAACCAACTCTTGCGTTGCTTTGATGGAAGGTAAGGACGCAAAAGTTATTGAAAACTCAGAAGGATCTAGAACCACTCCCAGTGTGGTTGCATTCACAGACTCTGAAACATTGGTAGGAATGCCTGCCAAAAGACAAGCAGTATCAAATTCATCCAACACAATCTTCGCGGCAAAGAGATTGATTGGTAGACAGTTTGATAGTGTTGAAATACAAAAAGACATTAAAACACTTCCTTATGAAGTTGTAAAAGCAGACAACGGAGATGCTTGGGTAAAAGCCAAGGATAAGAAACTATCTCCATCAGAAATATCTGCTTCTGTGCTTCGTAAGATGAAAGAGACAGCAGAAAAATATCTAGGATCTGAAGTAACCAAAGCGGTGATTACTGTGCCGGCATACTTCAACGATAGTCAACGTAAGGCTACAAAGGACGCAGGCAAGATTGCTGGACTGGAAGTGGAAAGAATTATAAACGAACCAACTGCGGCGGCATTGGCATATGGACTTGACAAGAAAAAATCAGGCACCATTGCTGTGTACGACTTGGGTGGTGGTACTTTTGATATTTCAATCTTAGAATTGGGTGACGGTGTATTTGAAGTTAAGTCCACAAACGGTGATACAGCACTGGGTGGAGAAGACTTTGATGCCACAATCACTGATTACATCATCAAAGAGTTTAAGAAAGATCAAGGTATAGATTTAGCCAATGACAAATTGGCAGTACAACGTGTGAGAGAGGCGGCTGAAAAAGCCAAGATAGAACTTTCATCTGCTACTCAAACAGAAGTCAATCTACCGTTTATCACAGCAGACAAATCAGGACCTAAACACATCAATATGAAGATGACCAGAGCCAAACTGGAGATGTTGGTGGGTGATCTGATTGAGAAAACATTGGCTCCTTGCAAACAGGCATTGAAAGATGCAGGTGTTTCAGCAGGACAAATCAGTGAAGTTGTGTTGGTGGGTGGTATGACCAGAATGCCTAAAGTGATTGAAACAGTGAAAACATTCTTTGGCAAAGAACCACACAAAGGTGTTAACCCAGATGAAGTTGTGGCATTGGGTGCCGCAATTCAAGGTGGAGTGCTACAGGGTGATGTGAAAGATGTGTTGCTGTTAGACGTAACACCGTTATCACTTGGTATTGAAACACTGGGTGGTGTTACAACCAAACTGATTGAGAAGAACACAACTATTCCCACAAAGAAGAGTCAAGTGTTCTCCACAGCAGAAGACAGCCAATCGGCTGTGACCATTAGAGTAACTCAGGGTGAAAGAGAAATGGCGGCTGATAACAAGTTGCTGGGTAACTTTAACCTTGAAGGTATTGCACCTGCTCCAAGAGGAGTGCCTCAAATTGAGGTTACTTTTGACATTGATGCAAATGGTATTGTGAGTGTGAGTGCTAAAGACAAAGGCACTGGCAAAGAACAAAAGATCACAATCAAAGCAGATGGCGGTCTATCAGATGCTGACATTGAGAAGATGGTTAAAGAAGCAGAAGCCAACAAAGAAGCAGACAAAAAGAAAAGACAGTTGGTTGATGCACGTAATCATGCAGACACAATGATACATCAGATCGACAAGCAACTGAAAGAACACGGCGACAAGATATCTGAAGAGGAAAAGAAAGCCATTGAAGATGCCAAGTCCCAAGTGACCGAAGCACTCAAATCTGACGATGCTGAAACAATAAATTCAGCATTGGGTAAACTCACTGAAGCCTCAATGAAGTTGGGCGAGGCTGTGTACAAACAGGCACAGCAAGAACAGGCTCAACCAGAATCAGGAGAAGCCACAAACTCCCAAGACGAGAAGGTGGTGGATGCTGAATTTGAAGAAGTCAAAAAAGACGACACCAAATAACAATTGACAGAAGTTTCCTTTTGCTGTATTATAGTGATATGATAGGCAAAAGGAAAACTTCACAATTCAAAACAGAGATAGAAGCCGTGGTGCGTATTTCTGTTGATCACAATCAAACATTCACAGAACAACAGTTACTGGATGAATTCTCTTTGAATGTATCAGAAGACTTTCATCAAGTGATGAGTTCAGATTCTCAACATCTTCAACCCACATCAGTCACAGTGATGAGTGAAAAGGTTGTTAAAAGTAATGGGATTGATAAAGAACTAGACGTCCATACCGGGTCTGATACCCAACTGATCTAATCCTTCAGGTGCTTCACCTTCGTCATACTCTGGAAATATTCTGTATTCTTCTTTGGTCGCGGGATTAACACAACCTGCCGCTACCCAATCATACTTGCCTTGAAACTGCATGATGAACTCTGTGGTCACATCATAATATCCAGGCTTGCTCTGTAGCAACAGTTCTTGTTTGCACTCATCCATGGTGCGATAGGCTTTGCTCATTTCAAATTCCTGTATGGTATCCATAGGCATAGTGCCAAAAATGTATGCCACTATGATGATCTTGAACATTTCTATTTGCTTTCTGATTGCTTCTGCTTGTCTGCTTCGTTGAATTCTTCAGTGATCTTGTCTTGATCAACCTTTTTGGAATCTTTTCTGTATTTTTCACATTCGTTGGGTGCGAACACACAGCCTAACAGTGTGCCAATTGCTCCACTGTAGATGCCAGAATTACTTGCTTCTTTGTTGCTTTTCTTCGGTGCCGCACAACTGCTCACTCCGATGCCTATCAAAATAAGCAACAGGATCATGATGATTGCGGTGTCCAGTCTTTTGTTCATGTTCATATTTATTGTTGACTTTGTCATTAACTTGTTGTATATTAGTAAATACTGTTATGTATAAGGCAGTATTATTATTAATTCTTACAATTATAGTAGGTTGTGCGCCAAAAGTCAACTATTCTTTTGTGTTGCCTGTACCAATCACTTATCCAGAAGAGAGATTGGTGTTGGAAGCATATCCTGTGGAAGCAATACAAGTGGAGCCACTGAATGCTGAATAAATTTATAGAAGATTATCAAACTGCCGCTGACAATAAAGAATTCTACGACAGATGCCAAAAGTTTTACAAAGGTTCCAATGCTGAACCCAATGCCTTGATCGAACACATGAGTTTGGATTATGTACCAAAACCAATCAAGAAGATGATGTTCTTAAAGATGGATTGGATGAATAGGTTTTTCAATTGGTGGTTGAACTTTCATAGATTGAGCTTCTTGACAGTGCTGATGATTTGTGCTATTATATATTTGGTATTTGGAAAATAATATGAAAAAGATACAGATAAGAAAACCTAAGAACCGTAAGGAACGCATTGAATGGAGTTGTCTAGGAGCAATCCTTTTCACATTTGGTGTGATGATGCTGACAGCATTAGGACTGATATGGTTGGGTCACTAAAAGATTTTTTATCAATTGTGGTGTATTGGTTATTCATTGGCACAGTCACAATTTTATTTGTGTTCTTCATGTTAGGAATGGCAATCATGGACTTGCTCACAGCAATGTTCGAAAGATTAACTAGGTCAAAAAAAGATGATTAGAGCCGACCTAGGCCATATTTTATAATTCGCTCGTAGAGCACCGGCAACACACCGACAGGAAGGTGGAGGCTAAAGGAGCCAGTTGCTTAAGAGTTTGGAGTTGGTGGCGATTGCGCCAACTCCCCTTAGGTAGCACAGCCGGTTGATGATAATTATTCTAGACGCCCCTTTAGTTAAATGGTATAACAAGGGTTTTGTAAACCTTCGTTGGTAGTTCGATTCTATCAAGGGGCACCATACAAAGACTAAATACAATTGAGACAAGACAGTAATAAGACAAGACGCAGAAGACATAATAAACCTCCCGCCCTATATTAGATACAAACTTCCTCATAATATTAACAATAAAGAAAGACAAAAACACATGAGTAATCAAGGAACAGTAAAATGGTTCAACGCCTCCAAAGGCTTTGGATTCATCGCTTGTGAAGACAAAGATGTTTTCGTACACATTTCAGCAGTAGAAGCCGCAGGCTTACACTCGTTGAATGAAGGCGATGCTGTGATGTTTGACACTCAGGATGGTCCAAAAGGCCCTTCTGCTGTAAACATTTCAGTCAAGTAGTACACAACGATAGGTCCAGTGTTAAAGGCATTGGGCCTATTTTCACGATAAATTAATGTGATGAAGATATTGATTTGCGGAGCAAAAGATTCTGGTAAGACCACCATAGCCAAACCATTGGCAAAAGAACTGGATGCAGAATATATTCGTTGTGGCAAACTGTACACCATCAAAGATTTCGTTGCTGAAGGCAAGACAGTGATCATAGACAAACGTTGCGAGAACAATCGGAAAATAGAAAAGTTGGATCCCGATTACATCATCTGGATGGATCAAACCAAAGACAAGATTGATACTCCATATCAGGTAGATCAACACATCACAAAAAGATTTGAATCAGTTTATGCTGTTGTTAAACAAATATCTAAAAAAATTAAATCAAAGAAATGATTAAAAGATAAGTGGCAAAATGTAAATTTTGATCCACGGTGGTAGCAATCCAATATTCAACTTCGTCTTGGCTCCAATTGAATTTTTTAACCAGACTGCTTTTGATAAAATCTATATTATGATGTAGAAACCAATCTAAAATTGCCAACACTAAGGCAGTGAGATGGTTTGTGAAAAAATATAGAACTAACCAAGTACCCACTCCGTGATGTATGGAATGAAGCACTGCGTTGGATGATGTATAGATGTGTTTGTTCGCAGGGCGGCAATACATGGCTTGCAGTGCCAAATCACAAACACCGTGTTTGATTGCTAACCAAAATAATATTAAAACTGCTTCGTTCATCATCAGTATTTACAAGTGAATTGTCCGCCAGGTTGTGCTCTGTCCTGAATATCTTTGATAATGGACACAGGATTGTTTTCTTTTTTACTCTCGGGAGTTGATTCTGATTGTGTATTGTCTGATTTTGTTTCTATGGATACTTGCGGATTAAATCTACAGTCCTGTACAGCACAACCTGTCAACAAAATCAAAATGGATAATAGAACAATCATCTTCATATGTTAATATATTACAGTTGTTGAAAGAAAGCAACAGTGAGATTTGCCGTAATTATATCTTCCAACTTCTCAGTTGTTCTTTGGTGGGTTTGTGTGGTTTACACTGTTCCACTTTGCCGCCTTTGGCTAGAAACTGTTTCATCTTCTCGTTCAGTTCTCTCTGTTTCTCTTGTGGAGTCTTGCCTATCTCTCCTGCCACATAGGCTCTATTGATTCCCATGTGTTTTGGCATTATAAATTACCTTCCCATTTGCCGTAGGTATCTTTTTTCTTTTTCTTGGTTTTCTTTTTGGCTTTTTTCTTCTTTTTGATTGGCTTTTTGAACTCGTGTCCGTCCACAAGCCATTCTTGTTTTAGAATCAATGTGTGATTCTTTTTGATTAAGTTTTTGATCCAATTAAACATATGCTTTTATTTACCTATTGTGTTTTTCTACCTATTATTTTTGGAGCGGATGGACGGTTACGCTCCGTCGTCTCATCGTTGGCAACGATGCGTTCTACTATTGAACCACACCCGCTTATACACCTATTTACAAGTTGGAGGTAACGCCCAGAATCGAACTGGGATAAAAGGATTTGCAATCCTCTGCGTAACCATTCCGCCACGTTACCTTGTGGTGCCCTCAGATGGAATTGAACCATCGTCGCCGCCTTACCATGGCGGTGTTGGACCACTCAACTATGAGGGCTCTGGCGGGAGTGAAGGGACTCGAACCCTCGACCTATCGCGTGACAGGCGATCGCTCTAACCAACTGAGCTACACCCCCTTGGTGGGCAAGGAGAGACTCGAACTCTCACGGGTCACCCCGCTGGTTCCTAAGACCAGTGCGTCTACCAATTCCGCCACTCGCCCACTTGGCGGTCCCTACGAGAGTCGAACTCGTCTTTCATGGATGAAAACCATGTGTCCTGACCGATAGACGAAGGGACCTTGGCTGGCCCACAAGGACTCGAACCTCAAACCTCGGTACCAAAAACCGGTGTGATACCATTTCACCATGGACCAACATTTTTACAGTGTATACTGAACCAGACCGAAAGTCAATCAGATTGTGCAACACAATAAATAAAAACATATGTTTTCCAGAACCAAACAAAGTCTAATCAGATGGTGGGTCATCGTGTGTTTACAACTGTTGACATTCGGTGTGGCAGGTTACTTTGGTGCCATTGAACAACTGTGGTCCAAGGATGCCACCAAATTGAGTTTTGTGATACTGTCTATATGGACAGCAACCACAATGTGGATAGGAGTATGGCAGGCACGCTTTGTGAGAGTACACGTGGACTATCTGATCAAGATAGGTTGGTTCTTGAGTGAGACCTGCATGGCAATAGGTATGATCGGCACTGTGGCTGGTTTCTTATTGATGTTGGGCACTGCTTTTTCAGGCATAGACGTGGCAGACACAGCCACACTTCAATTGGCATTGACTTCTATGGCAGTGGGCATGAGCACAGCACTCTACACCACATTGGTAGGCTTGGTGTGTGGATTATACATCAAATCACAATTGGTGAATCTTGAACACTTGATAGACCAGAAGAAGTTCGATGTATTCAAAGGATAGATATAAAAGTTCCATTGGATTTGTAGATTTGCTGTTCAACATATTGGTTGGATTTGTGTTTCTATTCTTGGTAGCATTCTTACTGATCAATCCTGTGGCAAAAAAATCAGACATCCTGAAGAAAGCAGAATTTGTGGTGCAGATGACTTGGCCCGACCAATCACTACACGATATAGACTTGTGGGTGATGGATTCGCAAGGCAACAAGGTTGGATTCTCCAGTAAGTCAAATGGTATTCTTCACTTGGAACGAGATGACTTAGGTGTGGCCAACGACACCTTCTATCTGGATGGTAAGGCAAAAGTGATTGCTCGCAATGAAGAAACCACATCCATCAGAGGCATCATGCCAGGCACGTACTATGTGAGTGTGCATCTGTATTCAAAAAACACAGTGAAAGATTTTGAAAAAAATGGCACACCTGTCACCGTGACAGTGCTGAAGATCAATCCATACAGACAGATCTATTCACAAACCAAAGTGATCAAATCAGAAGGTGAACAGGTTCATTTCTACAAATTCACTGTGAATGAACGTGGATCCACTTCGGACATTATGAGCACAGATGTGAGTGCTGTGGGAATGGTACCTAAATTCAATTATATAGGAGCAGGCAACTAATGGAATACATCATATCAGTCAGTTTGGTAGCAATGGTGCTCATGATGATCTACTTCATGGTTCGAGCCCAAGCCAACTTCTGGTTGATTGTGTTTGTGATTCCTTGGATGCTGTTCACCATGGGATTTGGTTGGCTGATCTATGAAGCCAACAAAGGCTATGCTTCTCAAAAACCTGTGCCCACATCACAATTTCTGTATGCCAAAGTGATTGGCAATGAAGCATTCATTTTGATCATGTCGGATGATGGTCCTAGACTGCACGTTCAGCCTGCCACAGATGAATTGATTAAACAGTTACAAAAAGGCAATCAGATGGTCAAGGGCGGAAAGACTGTGATGGTGGATGGTGATGACACTGAGGACACTCTACGATTGCATGAGTTTGATCACAAAAAACAGTTTCCAAAAGACTCCAAATAGCATTGACATTTCGTCAATAATCAGTTATATTAATAATTGCGTGATGTGGTGGAACCAATACACATCTCTACTCCAAAAGGTAGAGTGCCGGGAGACTGGCGTTGTGAGTACCCAATCTCACCATCCGTACCATTAATCCTAGTTGGGGAGGGTACTAGGCTCTCCCCGCTTAAAAATTATGAAAGATGAATGTTTTTATAAACTGACTGTTACTACGGATAAACCTGTGCGAGGCAGTTACTACTTTGAAAAGAAAGAAGATGAGTGGCACATCGGATACTTTTCTTACAAAGAAGTATTAAAGGAAGTTGAAGCATGGTACGAAAGAGGGGCAGACGCTGTGGAGATGGAGATGATCACTCAGGAACAGTTCGATGAGATAATGCGACCCTACACAGACGAAAGATATTATGAACAAAGCAAGAAATAAATTTTTGTACGACTTGGCAAACAATTCTCCTAATGCGGGTATGTTCAATAAACCCTCACTGAAAGAAATCAAAAAACAATTGAATGTAGAGTATCCAAAACTGTTGAAAGCAATTGATTCGAAAAAATTAACGCAGGAACAAAAGAAAGCAATCACACTGGAGTTCACACAACTTTTGGAAGAACTTGCAGATGCTTACACGGACAAATAGACGTAGACTTTATAATGAAAAGAAAGTATAATAACATTATGGGCCTATGGTGGAACTGGATACCACACAACTTTGCGGAAGTTGAGGCTCCAGGTTCGAGTCCTGGTAGGCCCGCCATTATTAACTATGAGATATGATATGCCACCCAGATGTTGGATTTGTGACAAACTGATTGCTGATCCAAAATATTGGATTGATCCAAAATTCTTTCCACAGTTCAACGAAATCAAATATCTTTGTGATCCTATCTGTGCTCACAAAGCCAAGGAGAAGATAGATGCCGAAGCGTAGGCTGTTCACATTTGGTTGTTCTTTTACACATTTCTTTTGGCCCACTTGGGCAGACATCTTGGGATCCACTTTTGATGAATTTCAAAATTGGGGGTGTTCGGGATTAGGCAACAGAGCCATTGTGGAACGTTTGAGTGAATGTGTCACCCACAACAACGTTTCTAAAGACGATACCATCATTGTTCAATTCACAGACTTTCATAGACACGACATACATCAACAAGGCATAGAACACAACAATATTTCAAACTGGAGACTGGGTGGCAACATCTGGGTCAAGGAAATAGAAATGGAATGGGTCAAGGACTTTTGGAGTGAATCCAGTTATGTGTACCATTCATGTAATTTTATAAATTTAGGAATCACTCTGTTAAAAACATTGCCCTGCAGATATTACATCACCAGCATGATTGATTTGCGTCCAGACATAGAAAGATTACACCCTGGCTATATGAACTTGTTCAATGATGATATTGAATGGAAACAAGACTTTCTTTCATTCAGTCAACAAGAAAACTATCAAGGTGTCAAACACAAACAGAGAGTATGGGACGCTACCATCAAAAAGTTAATCACAAAGGAAAACATTGATCGACACCCTACTCCTAAGATGTATTTGAAGTGGCTTGAACAAAATTTAGATTTCAATGAGTCTAACAGTTTCATTGTTAAAATCAAACAGATGTCAGATGACCACATTGACACAAACCCACAGGAATTTTATACCAATCTTGATTGGCATGATGCAAAATACAGAATAAAAGGCATATGAGAACACTGCTACAACGAACCATCATAGACAAAGAACCCAACCTTTATCCCATGTGGCTGATGCGTCAGGCAGGAAGATATATGCCTGAGTACATGGCAATCAAAAATGCCAGCAAAGGATTTTTAGACATGGCTCTAACTCCGGACAAAGCCGCAGACATCACCATGCAACCCATAAGAGCCTTTGACATGGATGCCGCAATAATATTTTCAGACATTCTCATAATACCGTATGCTCTTGGACAAGAATTAGATTACACACCAGGACCTGTGCTTGGTCCGTTTGATCCTAAGATATTTGATACTGACATCTCATCATTCGAACAGAAATGCGAGCCAGTGTACGAAGCCATTAGACGCACAAGACAACAATTGGATCCCAGCAAGAGTTTGATCGGCTTTGTGGGAGCACCTTGGACACTGTACAGATACATGACTGGCAACAACAAACCAAACACCATGGATCCATTTGCTTCCAGAGAACACATTGGTCATTTGGTAAAGTTCTGTGTGGAACATTTGGCAGGACAGATCGAAGCAGGTTGCGATACTGTGCAGATATTTGATTCATGGGCTGGAGATTTGGAAGAAGATTTCATCATTGATTACTGCTTTGATCCCACAGCACAGATTGTGGCCCAAATTAAAACACGTTATCCCGATGTGGGTGTGATTGCTTTTCCAAGACTGATAGGTAGAGAAATCAAAAACTTCACTGCTTGGTGCGATCCATATCTAGACTGTGTGAGTTTAAGTGGCGATGTACCTGTAAAATATCTCTACAAGCACATGGGCACTGTGGCTCTTCAGGGAGGCATAGCACCTGAATTGTTGTTGGAGTATGACAAAGAAAAAATCATGAGAGGCGTTTTGCCCATGTTAAGACAGACACAGGACATGGCTTATGTGGTTAATTTGGCACACGGTGTTATCAAAGAAACTCCTGTGGAGAGTGTGGCCTTCATGATGGAAGTCATAAAACGTTTTCGAAAACAGTCAAGGAAATAATTACTTTATATGAGAATAGAAGATCTATTAGGACAAAATCAATACGGATACATACTCGGCAAATTGGATCACCCAGGAGTAGCATGGTACTTTGCTGAAACCACTGCCAATCATTTTGATAAAAAACTGCCATTCAACAGCAGTTTCAGTCATTTGATTTTTAAGAATGATACAGGACCAATCAGTGATTTATTTGAATGCACATTTCCAATTCTGTTGACAGCCCTAGACCGACAAGGAAAGACACTGAAAGAATTAATTAGAATAAGAATGGGTTTGATTACTAGAACTCCTTATAAAGTTGTTCATGCTCCACACAAAGATGATTCTAATCCTCATCACACAGGCTTGTTCTATTTGACTGATGCTGATGGTGAAACTGTGGTGTACAATGAAACACAAGAATCAAAAGAATACACAATTAAAGAAAAACTTACACCCAAAGCCAACACATGGCACCAATTTGATGGTGATCACTATCATTCAAGTTCTGCTCCAACTCAAACTGAAAAAAGAATTACATTGACTTTTAATTTCACAACAACAGACGACAAATGAAACCAATAGAAAAACCATACTTTTGGCAATACCCAGCAGGCACAATACCTGACGAACTGATTCAACTGTCTTTCAAAATGGCTGAAAACAAACAGAGAGAAGATGGTAAAGTGATGGACAACGATGGCACAGTGAACAAAGATATTCGCAGTGTTGAAAGAACTCCTATTGATGAATTTGATCCTATATCAATCTTTCTATTTGGATTAGCAGTCAAAGCCAATCAAGCATTATTCCGCTATCAGTTAGGTGGACCAAGCCAGTTTGAAATGTTACACTATGACAAACAAGGTGATCACTATGATTGCCACGTGGACACTGTGGAATACGATAATGGATTCAGTCGAAAGTTGACAGTGATGGGTTATCTGAACGAAGGTTATCAAGGTGGAGAGTTTTACTTTCAAACTCTGCAGGGAGTCAAACACATGGTTGAAGTAGGCAAAGGCACTGTTTTAGTTTTTCCTCCTTATGTTATGCATGGAGTGGAACCTGTAAAAGAAGGAGTTAGAGAGAGTGTGGTTGGTTGGATAACTGGACCAACTTTTAAATAGAATGCAAGAAGATAAATTAACAAACTTTGAAAAAGATTCTTATGTGGTGATCAGAGGATTGATCGATCCCAGTTGGTGTACCATATTGTATGACTACTGCAGATATGTGGCTTCGAGATGTCAACTCAAACAGCACAACGACGAAGAAAAATATCGCGAAGCATGGGACGGAACTTTCTATGACAAACAATGTCCTGGCAACTATTCACAGTATGGTGATCCAATGATGGACAGTATGCTAATGGCACATGGAAAAGTGTTTGAAGAAGCCACAGGTATGGAGTTGGCTCCGTCATATACCTATTGGAGAATGTATCAGCATGGTGCTGTGTTGAATAGACATAAAGACAGACCCAGTTGTGAGATTTCAGCCACCATCTGTTTGGATTGGGACGACACCAATTGCGAAGAACACTGTAAGCCTTGGCCCATACATCTAAAAGATAAGAATGGTGTAGAGACTGCTATCGAATTAAGGCAAGGAGACGCAATGGTGTACAAAGGGTGTGAAGTAGAACATTGGCGTGAAGCCTATCATGGAATAACTGCCGCCCAAGTGTTTTATCATTATACAGATGTCAAAGGCGAATTGTTTAACCCATGGGACGGAAGACCTCATGGTGGCATTCCACACGGATTCCAAAGACCTAAACAGGAGAAGAAAAATGATCAATGATGAAAATGTGATACCTTTATTTGCTGTGCCTTTGTGTAAGACTAGCATCGAAGAGCCCAGTCAAGAAATACAGGATTATCTTAAAAATCAAATCAAGTTTGTGAGAAGACAGTATTCGGATGCAGACAATTCAGAAGAACTGCACGTGCTAAACAATGATCTTTGTAAGCCATTGAAAGATGTATTACTCAACAAGATGAACGAATATTTGGATTATTTGGATGTGGATTTGAACAAACACGAATTTTATATCACAACCAGTTGGATGAATAGATACAGCAAAGATCAATGGAGCGATCTTCACTATCATTCAAACAGTCTCGTGAGTGGTGTGTTGTATTTTGACGACTGTGATGATACATCAGACATTGTGTTCTACAAGCGTCAAGGTTTGGATAATATATTTTCAGACACAGTGAATATAGATCATAGACAGAATTTCGATACCAATAAAAAAGCATATCTTTATCATCAAAGAAAGTTAAATGTGAGTCCACAAAAATGGGACCTCATTATGTTTCCAAGCAATTTAAACCATTCGGTGAATCAAAACATACATCAAACCAAACACAGATTCAGTTTAGCATTTAACAGTTTTGCCACAGGACAATTGGGTTCGTCCAGTAGCATCATGTTCTTGGATAAAAACAAGAAATACGACTAGGGGGATTGGTGAAGTGGGATCACGCATCCATGGCATGGATGAGTCAGGAGTTCGACTCTCCTATCCTCCACCAATTTAAAACTTAGATTTTCTTATTCTTCCAGATATTGAATAACCCTGAAGTTTCTGCCCACGGTTTTTGAAACTGTGTTTCCAAATAATTCTTTCTTTCTGTGATTGAATATTGTTCCAGTTCTTGCTGTATGAATTCTTGATTGTCAAACACAGAGAGATCCAATACTCCTTTCACAAATTGAGGAGTAATCAAATCGATAGGTTCATTTTGTTGTATGCCTTTAACCACAGCATCAGCCAATATCTTATGATTGCTTTTGATCATGTGATTGTATCTACAGTCATAACCTTTCCACAGTTGATATTCATCTATGCCCTGTTTCATTTCAGGTGTTTCCACAACATTCAGTAGATCACCTTTACTGATTTTAACATATTCATACTCGGTCCAGTTGATATGATCGCTCATGTCATACTGTGTTTTGATGTAGAGAGGAAAAGCACACAGCACCTGCACAGGTTTGAGACCTAACACTCTACACTGTGCTTCCAACCATCCCAATCTGTGTGACAGCATTTGAATATCCAACGGAGGTCTCTGTATCTGTAGCATGAAACCTTTCACTGCTTCCAATTGATCTGGTGTGAGTTCTTTGTCTATGTTCACAATGTTGGGATTGGTCATCTGTGGCTTGTCGTCGAAGTACCAAAAACGTCCTGGGTGTGTCAGCACAATTAAAATCTGATCTTCGGGTGTGAGTTCTTTGATATGATGAGCCAATTTCCAAAAACACCAATCTTGACTGACTCCAATCATGCTGTGATTCTCACAGGTCATTTTCAATTGATCTGCCACCTGAATGAACCAAGGTTTGTAGTCATCGCCCACTCTGGGTGCTGAACTGAAACTGTCGCCCACCATGAATATTCTTGCCATGTCAATACTTAATCCAAACACACACCACAATACAATCTTCTTGATTGGCAGTCAGTTAAGTAATTGTACAACACACAGAAACCAAATTACAGCGTCATACATTGACACTGTAAAGATTATGTGTTACAATGTAAGAATAAAAGGACTTGTTAATGTACAGGGCTTTATGACGCAACAAAGAGCCATAAAACAGTATTTTAATATATGATAAAAGGAAATTATGAAAAAGAAAAAAGATTTCAAAGGCAAGTCCAAGCCACGATGGCAACAGAAAAAGGAACAACAGGAGCAGAAATATTCACAATTCGATCCCAAGATACACAGCATGAGTAAACAGGGCATCGGATTCGGTCTGAGAAAAGACTACAGAGCAAAACCTGGTGAAGCCTCGGGAGCCAATCTCAAGGACCTTTTCAACAAGTGGAGTTGGACAAGAAAAGAAAAAGATGAAGACAAAGGATCATCCGGCAGTTAATCACGGTAAACAGGGAGTGCTGTTGGTGAACCTTGGCACTCCTGACAGTTTGAGCCTGTGGGACATCAGACGCTATCTAAAAGAATTTCTATCAGACAGACGTGTGATAGAGTTGAATCCCATCATATGGCAACCCATCCTGAGAGGCATCATACTGAACACCAGACCTTTTAAGACTCGCAGAGCCTACAGTAAGATTTGGATGAAAGAAACTGATGAATCTCCCCTGCGTTACTACACCAGACGTCAATCGGAACTGTTGAATCAACGCATTGAAGATCCTCGTGTGATTGTGGACTGGGCCATGCGATACGGCAACCCATCCATAGAAAGCAGATTGAAAAGATTACAGCAACAAGGTTGTGAAAGCATAGTGGTGTTGCCCTTGTATCCACAATACTGTGCGGCGACCACTGCCACTGTGTGTGACGAAGTGTTCCGAGTGCTGATGCGAATGCGTTGGCAACCCCAGATCCAGATTGTGCCCAGATACTATGACCACCCTGCCTACATCCGAATGTGTGTGGATCAATTGGAACGCAGACTGGAGCGTCAGGAGACACTGCCACAGAGAATCATTCTCAGTTATCATGGTGTGCCACGTCAGTATCTCATCAAGGGCGATCCTTATCACTGTCAGTGTTTGGTGACCACCCGATTGATACGTGAAGCATGGCCCTACCGGGACATACCCATTGAAACCACATTCCAATCCAGATTCGGACCACAGGAATGGTTACAGCCCTACACAGATCAAACCCTTGCTCAGTTGCCCAAACAAAACTGCCACAGAATCATGATGATGACTCCGGGTTTTGTGAGTGACTGTGTGGAAACACTGGAAGAGATCGGCATGGAAGCAACGGAATCATTCCGTCGGGCAGGCGGTGATCACTGTGAAGTGGTGCCCTGTGCCAATGACACACCAGAACACATCAGACTGATTGAACAGTTGATCGAACCCTACTTATTCGCCAGCAAGAAATAGATTGATGGTGCTACGGCCCTGCGTGGCAGTGACACCGTGATGTCCATAGCCTTGGTGTAGATAGCCACCCGAATACATCACCAGACGATTCTGCACATATCTGCAGTCTGTGATGATCTGTTGATTCTGATCATAGATCCTGGTGCCCGCATCATAGTGGGTGTGATTGAGATAGATGATGCCTGCCAGTGGTTCACGATCCATGTGGACCCAATCCTCACAGCCCTCGCCTCTGAAGTGTACAAATGTGTTGAACCGGAGGCCCTGAAACATGGGATTGCGATGCACGTGCTGATGAATGATGTCGTTCAACGTGGGTTGAGCCTCACTCAACAGATTGGTGCGTTGCCCGGGCCAGTCTTCTGCTCGATTGAATTCTGTGTTGTAGTGATCGCAGGTGTAGAGGGTGGTGCCAAATGCCAGACTGCGAATCACTTGAATATCATCAAAGAAATTGTCCTGCTGTATCAGTATCATGTGTCAGTATTTACAGACACCTACCACACATACACACCGAACCAGAACGCAATGGCACACACCACAATGATCATGATGCCCTGTATCACATATTCCATCAATCTCTCCCCATGTAGTCGTCTTCCCATGCTTCCCAATGAGTTTTGGTTGGACGAGGTTCTGCTCGTATCTGCTCCAACAACTGATGATGCTGTTGACTGCGGTGATGTCGGTGCTTTTGGTATAACACAATACCACACCATGTCACAACAGATAGGATGATCCAAGTCATACAGTATTTAATGAAGATATCACCTCAACATGGATTTTGGTAGTCAGCCAAGAGTCAGAAGTGCCCGCAGGGCGGCGACGCCAAAAATTTTGGTATGCTGATAGACCCCTAGGTGTGCGTAGCACACGCGGTAGCGTCAGATTGCCCATTGGCGCCTTTTGAGTTGTCTAGTATGAAGTATAGTAGTTCATGGTTGTGCCTTTTGAGTTGCTACTGTTGTTATGGTGTGGGTGAGGTTCTGATTGACTATATGATCAGCAACAGTGTCATGATG